>Ga0114932_10000011_pt1 | contig 231510 bp, 191 predicted proteins | sample 2SBtaG_2_FD_87286 | JGI IMG/M metagenome (GOLD analysis project Ga0114932, IMG submission 87286) | Deep subsurface microbial communities from Kolumbo volcano to uncover new lineages of life (NeLLi) - 2SBTROV12_ACTIVE470 metaG | ecosystem: Environmental > Aquatic > Marine > Volcanic ...
CCGCGGGCCGCAGCGCGAGCGGGACGAGCATTGCTCGGGGGAATGGACCGTTCCGGCGACCTTTGCGCGCCGGGGTGAGCATTGCTCGGGGGAATGGACCGTTCCGGCGACCCATGCGCGCCGGGACGAGCATTGCTCGGGGAAATGGACCGTTCCAGCGACCTTTGCGCGCCGGGGTGAGCATTGCGCGGGGGAATGGACCGTTCCGGCGACCTATGCGCGCCCACCACCCTCGGGAACCTCCGCCCCCCGCGCCGGTCCCACCCCCATGCGCCTCGCCCTCGCCGCCTTGGCCGCCCTCCTCGCCCTCCCCGCCGCGGTCGCTCCGAGCGCCGACCGCGCTTCGCTGGTGACCGCCGCCCGCACCTACCTCGACCGGCCGTACGCGTGGGGCGGGCGCGGCGCGAAGCTCGACTGCTTGGGCCTCGTCTTCCGTGCCTGGCAGGACGTCACCGGCACGTCGTGGAAGGCCATCTCCGTGTACCCGACCAAGATGGTCGCGAAGGAGCAGCTGGGGTCCGCGCCCGACGGCCTCGCCGGGGTCCTCTCCTCCTCCCTCCCCTACGACGCCCTCGAACCCGGCGACGTCCTCCTCTTCCTCGACCCCACCGAGAACCCCGCCGAGCCCGCCCTCGCCACCGTCGCCGGCACCCCCATGTGGGTGTGGCACACCGGCCTCTACGCCGGCGGACCCGATCGCACCTTCGTCGTCGGCGACCACTTCGCGGGCAAGGTCGTCGAGACCTCACTCCCCCGCTACCTGAGGGAGGAGGGCTCCGGCTACCTCGGCCTCTACGTCCTGCGTCCGGAGCTCCCCGCGGGCGATCCGAGAGCCCTTCACCCGCCCCCCCAGTAGCGCTCCCGCCGGCGATCACCCATCCTCGACGGGATGGCCTCTCTCCCCATCGGCCCCGCCCAGGCCGTCCTCGCCGGTGTCCTCCTCGTCCTCGGCCTCGCCTCCGCCCTGCCGGTGGTCCACGACGCGGTCTGGAGAGTCTCCGTGGGCGCCTCGGTCTACGGCCACCTCCTCGTCCCCCTCGCCCTCCTCGCCCTGCCCTGGGGCGCCCCCACCGCCACCCGCGCGATCGCCGTCGTCGCCGCCGCCCTCCTCCTCGTCCCCACGGTCCGCAGCCTCATCTTCGCCCGCGACCTCCCCGAGCGGCTCGACGACGCCTTCGGCCGGGGGGCGCCCCTGTCGCTTCAAGGTCCGCCCCTCCCCCTCGAGACCGTCCCCTTCGGCGACGGCCTCACCCTCGATCTGCTGCGTCCGGAGGGCGACGGGCCGTTCCCCGTCGTGGTCGTCGTGCACGGAGGCTCGTGGCAGCGGGGCGACTCGACGCAGCTGCCGGACCTCAACCGCCGCCTCGCCTCGCGCGGGGTCGCCGTGGCCGCCGTCAACTACCGCAAGGCGCCAGCGCACCCCTTCCCCGCCGCCCGCGACGACGTCCTCGCCGCCATCGCGCGCCTCGACCAAGGCGCCGACGAGTGGGCCCTGGACACGTCTCGCCTCGTCCTGCTGGGACGCTCGGCCGGGGGCCAGCTCGCCCTCTCCGCCGCCCCCCTCGCCGCCCCGAGGGCGCGCGGCGTCGTCGTCCTCTACGCCCCCGTCGACCTCCGCTGGAGCTGGCGCAACCCCTCCAAGCTCCCGGGCTTCCACAGCCGCGACACCCTGCGCGCGTACCTCGGCGGCAGCCTCGACGAGCACCCCGAGCGGTACCGCGCGGCCTCTCCGCTGGCCGATCTCGCCGATCCCCCTCCCATGCTGCTGGTCCACGGGACCGCCGACCGCCTCGTCTCCCCCGTCCACGCCCGCCGCCTCGACGCGCGCCTCTCGGAGCTCGACGTGCCGCACCTCCTGCTCGAGATCCCGGGCGGCAAGCACGGGCTCGACGCCAACCTCATCGGCCCCTGGGGCCTGCCGGTGATGCGCGCCGTGGAGCGGTTCGTGGGGACGGTCACGGAAAGTCGATGAAGACGGACCGGCGGTCCTCCAGGGCGATCCCGTCGGCGTCCTTGAGCGTCACGACCAGGTCGAACGGTCGCTCCTCGAGGTCCTCCTGCACCGCCGCCCAGTCCGTCGACTGCCAGCCCTCCGGAAGCTCCGCGTAGAGCCGCAACGGGAGCAGCCACCCCGTCGATGCGAGCGCCCCCCCGCGCTCGTCCAGGGCGACGTACCGGGCGACGTCGAGCGAATAGACGCCGTCGGGCCCCTCCAGTCGGAAGTCGACCCGCGGACGATCGCCGTAGCGCATGGCGTCGGCGTCCGAGACCGAGCCGGGCTCCACCCCGTCGGCCCGCATCCCCACCCACACGTGGCGACCGCCCTGAGAGCCGGCCTCCGCGAGGAGCACGTCGCCGTCGTCGATGGACTCGAACACCCCCGCCGTGCCGGTCCCGACCTCCACCCACGGCTCCGCCGGGCCGCAGCCCACGAGCAGCGCCGCGAGGACGAGCACGACGCGCATCAGGCGCGGCGGCGGGCGGACAGGAGCAGGAGGCCGAAGGCCAGCGCCACGGGCATCGTCGCCCGGGCGGGCGCCGAGGGTGCTCCCCGGGAGGCCGTCTCGGACCCGCCGATGACGCGCACGTTCGACACGTCCGGGGCCTCGGGGGCGGGCCGCCAGACCGGGTCCATGGTCATCTCTTCGGGAGAGACGAAGGTGCGCATGCGCGTGAGGTAGGTGCCTCCGGAGAGCAGGTCCGCGGACGCCTCGCCCGCGGGCAGGTTCGACACCGCTCCCGCGAACTCCGTCTGGAACGCCCGCCCCCCCGCGAAGTCGATCGCCGCCCCGAGGCGCTCGTCGTAGTCCGTGCCCTCGTCCGTCCAGGACACGAGGCCGTAGTCGAAGTCGACGTCGTCGTAGCCCGCGGGGAGGTATCGCTCGTCCGCGAGCACGTAGGCGATGACCTCCATGTCCTGGGCCGCCGCGACCGACGTCAGATGGAGCGGGAGCGACGGATCTTCCGCGCGGTAGGTGAACCGGAGCGCGTCGATGGGGCCCTCCGGCACGTCCGGCTGGAGCTTGAGCCCGAGGAACGCGGAGCCGCTGGACACATAGTGCGCGATGGGCTCGAACGCCGTCCCCGGGATCGAGTAGCCGTTGTTCTGGAGCCAACCCGTCAGCTGGGACGCGTCCTCGGAGGTGATGATCTCGATCGCGTAGGGCCCGACGACCGCCTCGCCCACCACGTCGACCTGGTCGAACGTGAACGAACCACCCCCCGACGGCGAGTCCTCCTCCATCCACCAGAACGGCGACGGGGGCCCGTAACAACCGGCGGCCTCGTCCGCCATCATCAGGCCCGCGGTCCCCTCGCTCGCCGTGACGAACTGCATCGCGGTCGCCTCCTCGAGCTCGTCGAACAGGCCCGGCGGCGCGGTCGAGACGTCCTCAGTGTCGATGACCTCGGGGATGGGGAGCACCCAACCGAAGTCGCTCGCCGCGCCCTCGAACTGGATCTCCACGACGGTGGTCACGGTGGTCGCGCCGTCGTCGTCCTCGCCGACCTGGAAGAGGATGCGCTCGCCCGACTGCAGGACGGGGTCGACCGCGGAGCAGAAGAACCCGCCGCACGCGAACGCCGCGGTGGGGGCGAGCAGCACGCTCGCGAGGGTGATGGCGAAGGGGAAGCGGGTCATGGTCGGTCCTCCGGGCGGGTCGTCCGCCGACCCGTCGAAGCTGCCGGCCGATCGCGGAAGCGTATTCAACTTTCGAATCGATACGGCACGAACCGTTTCCAACGCGGATACGAATCCAACACGAATACATGTGTGTCGATGCAATCTGCCCTTGCGGTCATGACCCAGGTGTATTCAACTCCTGTTCGATGACGTCGAAATCGACCGGCCCGGACGTGTTCCGATACCTCGACTACCGCCTCTACCTGCGCGACTGGTTCGACGCGAAGAAGGCGGCCAACCCCCGCTTCAGCCACCGCCTGTTCGCCCGCCTCGCGGGGCAGTCGTCGCCGAGCTTGCTGATCCAGGTCATCGCCGGGAAGCGCAACCTGACCCCCGCCACGGTGGAGGCGTTCGTGGGCGCGCTCTCGCTCACGGGGGACGGCGCGAGCTTCTTCACGCGGCTCGTCGCGCTGGACCAGGCGCGGTCGGAGGAGGAGCGCAACGAGGCATGGAGCCGCATCTCGGCGTCGCGCCGGTTCCGAGCCGCGCGCGAGATCGAGGGCGTGGGGTTCGACTACCTGTCCAAGTGGTACTACCCCGCCATCCGCGAGCTGGCCTGGCGGGCCGACTTCGAGGCCGACCCCGAGTGGATCGCCCGCCGCCTGCGGCCCAGGATCACCCCCTCCCAGGCGCGCAAGGCCCTGGAGCGGCTCCGCGCCATGGGCATGCTCGAGGACGCGGACGGACGCACCAGACCCGCCGACGGGAGCGTCGTCACCCCCCACGAAGTCACGTCGCTGGCGGTCCGCAACTACCACCGGGGCATGCTCGGCCTCGCGCGCGACTCCATCGAGCGCTTCCCCGGCACGGAGCGTCACCTGAGCGCGGTCACCGTCTGCATCCCCCGATCGCTCGTCCCGCGCCTCAAGCAGGAGCTCGACGCGTTCCAGGAGCGCCTGCTGGACCTGTGCGACGCCGAGGTCGACCGCGCCGAGCAGGTCCACCAGCTGCACCTCTGTCTCTTCCCTCTGTCCATCGCCGAGGAGGCGTCATGAAGCGCCCCGCCGCCGCCGTCCTCGCCGTCCTCGCCGTCCTCGCCGTGGGCTGCCCGTCCGAGCCGGTGGACGACGGCACCGCCGTGGGCAACCCGTCCGTCACCACCATGGCGATCGCGGGGGGAGACGGGTTCACCATCGACTCCGCCACCGCGACGATCGCGTCCATCCGCTACACGTCGTGCGATCGGAGCGAGTCGGCGGACACCCTGGACCGCGAGGTCGATCTGCTCGGCGACGCCGTCGAGCTTCGCCCCGGAACGTTCTGCGCGCTGCTCGTCGACTTCGGCGGACCCGTGCGCGTCTCGGCGGAGTGGAGCGACGGCGGGGACCCCGCATCCCTGGACCTGACCCTCGCCCCCGGCACCCTCGGGCTCGCCCCCGAGGGCGGCTCGGTGCGCCTCGACGACGACGTGCTGGTCCTCGAGCTCGCCGCCCCGGACTGGCTCGACGCGGAGGCGCTGGGGCTGGTCGCGGGCGAGGACCTGGTGGTCGGCGAGGAGTCGGCGGAGCACGACGCCCTCGCGGGCGCCATCGAGGAGGACAGCACGCTGTTCCAGGACGTGGGCGCCGACGGGGTGGTGGCGGCCGAGGATCGCGAGCGGCCCGTCGCCCGGATCGGGGAGCCCACCTTCGCCCCCGACGCCACCGCCGGGCTCCAGAGCGACGCCGAGGGGTGCACCTGCGCCACGGCCTCCCCCCGGTCGCCGGGGTGGGCTCTGATCGCCCTGCTCGCCCTCAGCGTGCGACGTCGACGAGGGGGAGCAGCGCCGCCGCGATGAGGCCGTGGCCCTGGGCCGCGGGGTGGGGATCCGAGGTCTCGGGGGTGATCGAGAGGCGGGGCAGGTCGACCCCCACCGCGGCCTCGTACGCCGGCTGCATCGACACCCACCGCGTCGCGATCCGGGCGACGTCGAGCAGCTCGGGGTGGGCCTCGAGGCCGGGCATGACGTCGAGGTTCATGAGCGGCGGGTGCACCACGGCCACCACGTCGACGCCCTCCGCCGCGCGCGCCGCCGTGAACTCCGCGAACCGCGCCACGCTGGCCCGCTCGTAGTCCGTGTCGGTCTCCGCCCACGGAGGGAGATCGCGCAGCCCCATCCCGAACACCCACGCGCCGCCCAGCTCGAACGCGCGCCACGCCGCCGATCGCCCCCGGAGCCGGGTCGCGAGGGAGCGGTCGTGCATGCGGTAGGGGGCGGTGAGGTCGTCGACGAAGAGGCCCACCACGATCACGTCCGGGCGCAGGGTCGCGAGGTCGGTGTCGTAGCGGCGAAGCGACTGCACGAGGTTGAACCCGCTGACGCCGCAGTTCAACACCTCGGCGGTCCGGTTCTCCCGCGCGAGCAGGGTCTCGAGGCGCGCCTCGAAGGTCCACTCCTCCTCCACCCCGGCCCCGAAGGTGATGGAGTCCCCCAGCGCGAGCACGCGCAGGTCGACCGCGTCCCGGGCCCTCGGCTCGGCCCCGCGACAGCCCCGCGTGTTCACCCGCACCGGGGTGCGCTGGAAGGTCCCGACGGCCCCCGGGCGCAGCGTCCAGCCGACCTCGGGATCGGGGTGATGGGCGTGGAAGACCATCTCCGGGTCGACGGTGTTGGGCCGCGGGATTCGGCTCCAGGGCCCGAGATCGAACGTCCGCAAGGCGACCTCCGCCGCCCCCAGGCCGACCGCCAGCCCGAAGCACACCGCCGCGGCGCGGAGGCCTCGGCGTCGCCCGCTCACTTGCCCTCGGAGGACGGGATCACGGGCAGACGCACCGCCCGGCCGTCGACCCACACCGCCAGGGGGCGATGGACGGGGGCGAGCCCCTGCGTCGGATCGCCCTCCACCAGGACAAGGTCCGCCTGCCAGCCGGGTCGGACGGCGCCGAACAGCGCCTCCTCGTCCAGCACGGTCCCGGGCGTCCAGGTGGCCGCCGTCAGCGCTTGGGCCGGGGTGAGGTCGGCCTCGACCAGGAGGTCGAGCTCGTGGTGGAGGCCGGGGCCCAGGAACGAGCCGACGTTCGAGGTGTCCGAGCCCGCGAGAAGGGGGACCCCGGCCGCGTGCAGCTTGCGCACGGACTCGAGCATCGCGGCCTGGCCGTCGGCGTTGGCCTCCGCGAACGCCCGCATGGCCTCGGGGATCTCGTAGTGATCGAGCCCCTCGGCGTAGGCCGCGAGCGGCCGCGGGTGGGCGAGCGCGCGCTCGAGATCCGACAGCGCGACGTCCCGACGGGCGAGCTCGGCGATGCGACGGAAGACGTGCAGGGTCGTCATCACGGGGACGCCTCGCGCGGCCAGGACGGCCACGTCTTCGTCGCGGATCACCCCGCGATTGGGGATGTGGACGAACAGGTCCACCCCCGCCGCGAGGCCCTGGGTCACGTCCTCGGGCTCCCCCACGTGCGCCCACACGGGCAGCTCGCGCGCGTGCGCCTCCCGGACGATCGCGGCGAGCGTCGCGTCGTCCATCTGCGGCACCCCCGGGGGGAGGTCGTCCAGGGCCACCTTGAGGGCCGTCGCGCCCATCGCCACCCGCTGCTCCACGAGCGATGGGATCTGCTCCACCGACCCCACCTGGGTCACCAGGTTGCGGTCCACGAACGCGTGCAGCGACGGCGGCAGGAACTCCTTGATGAGGGCCGCCGGGTGACCGCCGGGAACGGTGACCATGCGCCCGACGATGTAGAGCTTCGGGCCCGCCGCACCCCGATCGAGGCGGCGGAGCCAAGCGAGCAGGGGCCGCTCCCAGTCCGCGGTGTCCACGACGGTCGTGACGCCGCATGCGATCGCCGAGGTGAGGGCCAGCTGCACGTCGGGGAGCTGCCGGTTGGGGTGGATGTCGCCGTCGCCGAGCACGTGCGCGTGAGACTCGACGAGGCCCGGCAGCAGCGTCTTGCCCGCGCCGTCGACCTCGCGCACGCCCTTCCCGACCGGCCGGGTCCCGGGCGCCTCGAGGGTCAGGATGCGGCCCCCGTCGAGCACCACGTCGAAGGGCCCTGTCAGGGTACCCGTCTCGGCCTCGAAGACGTGGACCCCGCGCACCACGGTGGGGACAGGCGCGCGCTCCAGCCCCGCCCGGGACCGCGCCTGGGACGAGGTGGGGAGGAGCAGGGCCAGCGCGAGGACGAGGAGGGCGGCCCGAGTCATGGGACGCATCGTGCCTATACTCCGCGCCCCATGGCCAAGGACGGCAAGAAGGCGGGCACGCCCCGCATCGTCAACAAGCAGGCGCGGCGCCTCTTCCACATCGAAGAGACGCTCGAGGCGGGCCTCGTTCTCGTGGGGAGCGAGGTCAAGTCGATCCGGCTCGCGAAGGTGAACCTCAAGGAGGGGTACGTGCGCGTGGAGGACGGCGAGGCCTGGCTGGTGGGCGTGCACATCTCGCCGTACGAGCAGGCCAACCGACAGAACCACGAGCCGATGCGGAAGCGGAAGCTCCTGCTGCACAAGCGTGAGATCACGAAGCTTTTCGGCAAGGTCTCGCGCCAGGGGTACACGCTCGTGCCGGTCGCGATGTACTTCCACCGCGGGCGGGTCAAGCTCGAGATCGGCGTCGGCAAGGGCAAGAAGCTCCACGACAAGCGGCAGGACCTCAAAGAGCGCGACGTGAAACGCGAGATGGACCGCGCCCGTCGTCGATGACGGGTCATTGACACCCCTCGGGACCCGTGGGAACTTCGCGCGCCGATGAGCCGAGCCCTCCCATGGATGATCGTCGCCCTCCTCGTCGCCGCGTGCGGTGGGGTGACCGAGGTGACGACCGCCGAAGAGGCCGCGGCCGAGGCCACGCCCCAGCGCCCCATCGGCACGGACATCGGCCACATGGCCCCCATGTTCACGCTCCCGCGGCTCGACGGCGACGGGGAGGTGAGCCTCGAGGAGCTGCGCGGCAACGTGGTGGTCGTGACCTTCTGGGCGTCCTGGTGCGGCCCCTGCCGCCGCGAGATCCCGGCCCTCGAGGCCGCGTGGAAGAAGCTTCAAGACAGCGACGCCGTCATCCTCGGGGTGTCGGTGGACGACACCTCGGAGGCAGCGGACGGCTTCCTGAAGATGTTTCCGGTCACCTACCCCGTGGTCCTCGACGAGGGCGGGGGGAAGGTCGGAGACCCCTGGGGTGCTCGTTCGATCCCGATGACGGTGATCGTCGACAAGCGCGGCGTCGTGCGCCGCAAGCACTTGGGTTACACCCCCCAGCGAGTGAAGGGGGTCGTGCAGGAGGTCGAAGAGCTCCTGCGGGAGAAGACGTGATGCGCAGGTTCCTGATCATGTTCGCCGCCGCCTCGCTCGCCCTCGCCGGGTGCAGCGGGACCGAGGCCACCAGCACCCCCTCCACGACCGCGAAGTCCGCCGAGGCCCCCGAGCCGAAGAAGACGGACGAGGCGAAGCAGGCGAAGAAGGAGGCCGCCGAGCACTCGGAGCACGACGGCCACGGCCACGGCGAGCCGCCCGAGGAGCTGTCGCCGGAGGAGCTCGAGGCCGCCAAGGTCGAGGCCCGCAAGGCCATCGCGCAGTTCCGCACGCAGTACGCAGACCTCAAGCCCTACGACCTCGAGATCTTCGCCTGGGACGGCGTGAAGGGCCTCAAGGACGGCGCGAAGGTCACGGTGGTCGAGTTCGCGGACTTCGACTGCCCCCACTGCAAGCTCGCGGCCTTCTACACCCAGGATCTCGTCCACCGGTACGGGGCCGACGTGCGGTTCGTCTTCAAGAACTACCCCCTGGGCAAGGACTGCAACGACTCGCTCCAGAACGACGTGCACCCCAACGCCTGCCGGGCCGCGGTGGGCACCGTCTGCGCGGGGCGGCAGGGCAAGTTCTGGGAGCAGCACGACGGCACGTTCGAGAACCAGGGCGGCCTGAGCAAGCGCACCATCAAGTCCATCGCCAAGGGCATCGGCCTCGACATGGACCGGTTCAACGAGTGCCTCGACGCCCCCGGCCCCTGGGACGACGTGAAGACCCAGGTCCTGCAGGGCCGCTCCCTCGGCCTCTCCGGCACCCCCGCCTTCTACGTGAACGGCAAGGCCCTGCCGTCGCCGCACCCGCTCATGATCGAGGCGGCGCTGCGCACGGAGCTCAAGGCGCTCGGGGTGACCGACCTGCCCGAGGACAAGGACGCGCTGTTCGGCGACTCCTGAGCCGACGGCTGCCTCGGCCATGCCCTCCCACTGGCTCTCCCTGAGCGCGACGGTCTCCGAGGCCCGCAAGGCCGCGGTGTCCTCCTATCTGCTCGGCCAGGGCGCGAACGGCCTCACCGAACACCACGACGACCTCAACTTCCACGACGGCGACGGCCCCCTCGTGTCGGGCGAACCCTCCGAGTGGCGCCCGCCCCCTCCGGCCGCGCCCGACGCGCGCGTGAAGATCACCGGATGGTTCCCCGACGAGGGCCAGGCCGCGGCCCTGCACGCGGGCCTGACCGCGGTGCTGGACGGCATCGGCGAGACCGACGAGCCCCGGCTCGAGGTGGTCCCGGATCAGGACTGGAACTCCACCTGGAAGAAGAACTTCGGCCCCACGCGCATCGCCGACGGCGTGTGGGTCGTGCCCAGCTGGTGCGAGGCGCCCCTCGAGGCGGCGGCCGAACTTCAGCTCCGGCTCGACCCCGGCCTCGCGTTCGGCACCGGCACTCACCCCACCACGGCGCGGTGCGTGACCCTGCTGAGGGAGCGCCTGGCCGACCGCGCGGGGGCCTCCGTGCTCGACGTGGGCACCGGCACCGGCATCCTCGCGATCGCGGCCCTGCGCCTCGGCGCAGGCCGGGCGGTGGGCGTGGACCCGGACAAGAACTCGGTCGCCGCCGCGCGTGAGAACGCGGACCTGAACGACGTCGGCGCGCGCTTCGACGTGTACCCCGGATCGGTGGACCACGGGCCCGACGGCACCTACGACGTCGTGCTCGCGAACCTCATCGCTCCCCTCCTCGTGCGCCTCGCGGACGGCCTGGCCGCGCGGGTGGCGCCGGGGGGCGTGCTGATCGTCTCGGGCCTGCTCGCGAAGCAGCGCGCCGCCGTCGTGCGGACGTTCGCGGAGCGAGGGCTGACCGTCGATCGCGAGCTCCTCGAGGACGACTGGTGCGCGGTGCAGTTTCGGGGGTCGTCGTGAGCGTCCTCCCCCGGCTCGAGGCCGCGTTCCGCGCGGCCGCCGACGAGCTCGCCGAGCACGATCCGCAGGCCCAGACGGCGGCGGAGCTGCGGGCCCGGCTCGTGCTCCAGCAGGTGCGTCGCGGCACGCGCTGGATCGACGAGGCGACCCGCGGCGTCGAGGCCTGCGGCACCCCCGAGGCGTCGGACGACCCGGCCTTCGAGTTCCTGTTCGCGTGCTGCGAAGGCTGGGTGCAGCGCGCCACGGGCCCCTTCCGCGCGGCCGCCGAAGCCTGGCTCGCCCGCGTCGTCGACGACGTGGACGCGGTCCCGGGCCTGTTCCGCTACTGGCGAATCACCGGGAACGAGGCCGTCCTGCGCCGCGCCTTGGACGCCACCCCCACGAACCCGGCGCCCGGCGACCTCGGCGCGGGCGCCGCGGCGTGGGCCGCGTTCCAGGCCACCGCCCGCGAGGAGTACGCCGTCGCCGCGCGGGCCGCCGTCCCGACCGATCCGTCGCGGGTCCCCGTGGCCCGCTGGGGTCTCGCAGCCCACGTGCACGACCTGGGCCCCGAGGACTTCGCGGGCGCCGCCGACGCCCTGGACGACGCGAGGCCGGAGGACGTCATCCCCGCGTGCGCCCAGCTCGCGCTCCCCCTCCTCGTGGTCGACGTCCAGTGGTGGTACGACAGCGACCTGTTCTCCGGCCCGGTGGCCGAGGCGGCGACGTTCCCCTACCCCAACACGACGCTGCGCTTCCGGCGCCTGCCCCACTCGGCGCAGGCCGTCCTGACGCCCATCCTCGCGGGGAAGGCGACGGACCCCCTGGAGGACATCGGCGTCATCGCCGAGCTGATCGACGACGTGGTCTCTCACGTGGACCGAACCGCCCTCCGCGACGCCCCCCGACGTCGCCGCAAGCCCAGTCGACTGAGGAACGCGTAGACTGGCGAGGATGCGTTTCTTCCTCATCCCCGCCCTGATCGCGCTGCTGACCTGCGTCCCCACCGCCTTCGCCGACGACTCGAAGGACGAAGCGCTCACGGACCAGCCCAACATGCAGCCCCCCGCCCCCGACGGGCCCGTGCGCCGCAGCAAGGGGCCGCGACACACCTGGACCCCGGAGCGCTGGCTGGACGAGGCCTACTACCTCGAAGGCGAGCACGAGCTGGCGGGCGCGGTCGACGCGCTCTGGACCGCCCTTCGCCTGGGGGGCGGCGGCCAGCGCCACGCCTACGACCTGGGCCGGCTGCTGCTCGAGCTGCTGCGGGGACACGAGGCCCGCGAGGCGTTCTGTCTGGCGCGCCTGGGCCCCGACGAGTCCTGGCGCGAGCTCGCCGAGGAGCGGCTCGCGGGCATGGGCGAGAAGGCCCCGCACTGGTGCAGCGAAGGCGACGACTGGGACCCCTTCGACTGGCGACGCAACATCCCCACGACGTACCAGAAGTGGGACGGGAAGCTCCGGGACTCGCCCTGCGGGCGCGCCATGGACCGCGCCTGGAAGAAGAAGAACGCCGAGCACTACGTGGAGGCCATCGCGCTCTTCGGCGAGGCCGAGAAGGTCTGCCCCAACAAGCAGCTCATCGAGCTCGAGGTGGCCTACTGCCTGCTCTTCCTCGAGCGTCCGGACGCCGCCGGCGTGTCCCTCTTCGAGGTCACCCTGGGCCCCGACGACCGCCTCTCGAGGCAGGCCTCGCGGCAGCTGTCCGTCATGCCGAAGCCCTCGCAGGAGGAGCGGGAGCGGCGCGAAGCCGAGGTGGCGAGGCGGCTGAAGGCCGACGAAGAGGCCGCACGCAAGGCAGAGAAGAAGAAGAAGAAGTCCGAAGGCGAGGCCGGTGGCTCGAACTGAGGTCCTGTTCGCCGTCCCCCTCGCCCTGCTGATCCTCGGCTGCCCCGAGGAAGAGACGATCGTGATCAGCGGCACCATCGCCGTAGACGTGTTCACGTCTCGCTGCGACCCCGACGAGGGCATGCGCGAACTCTTCCTGGAGACGGACTCGGACCCGACGATCCGGTGGGACGTCCTGTGCCTGCGCGACGACCGGGACCCCGCGTGGTGGGCGATCAAGGTCTCGGACTGGGACGACCGGGCGGACGACTGGTGGAACGTCTGGTACCTCGACCCGGACCTGCGTGAGGTGCGCTTCGGCGAGACCCCGCTCCCGGGTGTGGCGGACGAAAACAATCCCTTCGCGCCGGACGCTTTGCCGCGGGTCGCCCCTCGAAACCTCTCCGAGGGGTCCTACCGCCTGGAGGTGTGGGCCGTGACCGACGATCCGTTCGACTCGACCATCGGCGAGGTGAAGTTCACGATGGTGAACGACCCTTGAGGTCGCGGCCCGCGGTCCTCGGCCTGCTCACGCTGCTCGCGCTCCCCACGTCCGCCGCGGATGCGGGCGGCCGGCGCACCCTCGCCGTCACCTTCTTCGACAACAACTCGAGCGACCCCGACTTCGACCCCTTGGGCCGCGGCCTCGCCGCGATGCTGATCACGGACCTCTCGAACATCGAGGGGCTGGCTCTGGTGGAGCGCACCCGCGTCTCCGAGATCATGTCCGAGATCGAGCTCCAGAGGTCTCCGTGGATCGACCCGTCCACCGCCGCCGAGATGGGGCGCGGGCTCGGCGCCGAGTACGTGCTCACGGGGGCGTTCGCGGCCATCGCGCCCACGATGCGCATCGACGCGCGGGTGGTGTCGGTGGAGGACGGGACCATCCTCCACTCCACCGAGGTCACGGGCCCGGTGGACGAGTTCTTCCTGCTCGAGAAGGAGCTGGCGGGCTCGATCGTCGAGGGCCTGAAGGTGGACGTGTCGGCCCGGGAGCACGCCCGCATGGGGCGGGTGGCGACGGAGTCCTTCGACGCCTTCCTCACGTGGTCCCGCGGCCTCGACGCCCTCGACCGGGGCGAGCTGGAGAAGGCCAAGGCGTCGCTGCAGGCCGCCCTGGACCACGACGACCGGTTCGCGATGGCCACGGACGCCCTCGACGCCCTCGCCAAGCGCGTGGATCTGCTGCGGGGCAAGCGCGAGGAGATCGTGTCCGAGCGGACGGCGAAGCTGCTGAGGCACGTCAACGACCTGGTCGACGCGGGCGGGCCCTACGACGTCCTGCAGAAGGAGCTGCTGGCCGTGCAGTCGCTGTCCTACTACCAGGACGCGAAGGACCTCTACGCGCTCGGCGGCAAGCTCATGGACCTCGAGCTCTCCGAGGAGCTGCGCATGGGCGGCCCCGAGGGGTGGATCTCCATCAACGAGTGGGCCATGGCGCAGTACGTCCTCTCCTGCCACGCGCTGGGCCGTCGGGCGGAGTTCCTGACGTACGGAGAAGGCTTCCTGTCGCGCTACCCCGCCTCCACCTTCGCGCTGGTGGTGTCGAACCTCATGAACTCGATGCTCGATCAGATGAAGAAGGAGGAGGCCGGGCGAGGCGAGGTGGCGAAGGTCCGGGTGGAGGCCATGGGCGCCGCGCTGGAGCAGAAGTGTCGCCTGGAGCGGGACCCCGTCGTGCAGTTCGAGGCGTGCCGCGCGTGGGTCGAAGACGCGCAGGCGGCGGGCGTGGCCGTGGACGAGGACGCCGAGGAGGCGTGGGCCCGCGCGGCGGCCCGGCGGGGGCTGGTGGACGAGATCGAGCGGCTGCACCTCGCGGCCCTGGCCCGAGACAAGTACGGCGAGCAGGCCCAGGACGTGGGCAAGGTGCTCGAACAGACGAGGCGCGACGCGGACGACGCGGAGAAGGCCGTCGCCCGCCTCGAGAAGCGCAAGCTCGACGGCAAGGCGTCCGTGAACGACTACGCGCGGGCCGCGTTCGACCTGGAGGACGCCGGCCGACTGAGCGAGGCCATGGCGCTGCTGGAGGAGGCGGTGGCGCAGTGGCCCGGCGAGGCGCGCCCCTACCGCGACGCCGTCGTCTACCAGTTGGAGTACGGCAACCCGGGCGCGGCGCAGGCCTGGCTGACGCGATGGGAGGGGGCCGCCGCCCACGGCGCGGAGGTCGATCCGGGCACCGCGCGGCGCGTCCGGTCCTACGACGAGGATACGAAGTACGTGCGCGAGGCCGACGCCCTGGGCCTGCTGACGCTCGGGCAGAAGATGAACGAGGCGGCCCAGTACCGCGAGGCCGGCGACGCGTACCTGCGGCTGGCGAAGGAGCACGGCGCGAACGTCTACATGCCCGCCGCCACCGCGTTCTACCTGGCGGGCAACGCGTACCGGCAGGCCGCCCTGAACGAGGAGGCCCGCGAGGCGTGGGAGGAGGGCCTGCGCCGATTCCCCGAGAGCGACATGGCGGGCGCGATGCGCAGCATGTTGGATACGATTCCGAAGTGAGACGCCTCCTCATCGTCGCGATCGCGCTCCTCGCGTACCTCCCGTCCCTCGCCGCGGCGGCCGGGGATCGCACGCGCATCGCCGTCCTGTACTTCGAGAACCAGGGCAACCCCGAGCTCGAGATGCTGAAGCTCGGCCTCGCGCAGATGCTGATCACGGACCTCGCGCCCCAGCCGGACCTGGAGGTCGTCGAGCGCACGCGCCTCAACGAGATCCTCGGCGAGCTCGAGCTGCAGAAGACGGCGACGGTCGACCCGGACTCCGCCGTGCGGATCGGCAAGGTGCTGGGGGTCGAGTACCTCGTGCAGGGCTACTACCTGTACTTCGAGCCCGTGGACTCGCTCGTGGTGGGCGCGCAGATCGTGGCGGTGGAGACCGGGCTCGTCGTGGGCGGGTTCCGCACCCAGGGCAAGCAGGCGGAGTTCCTGGACCTCGAGGCGAAGCTCGTCGCGGGCCTGCTGCCGACGCTGCGGGGGCAGTCGTCGGAGGAGGAGCCCGAGGCGACCGAGGAGAAGCGGGAGAAGCCCAAGAAGGGGGCCGGGGGGGCCGTGCGCGGAGGCGGCGCGACCGGGTCCAAGGCGAGCGGACGACCTGCGCCGGTGGTGGCCGAGTCCGCGTCGGAGCCCGCGGACGACGAGGGGTCGGCGGCCGAGGCGGCGCCGGACGCGGTCGCCGAGCCGGGCCTCCCGGTGGACGCCCTGGGGGCGGCGCTCGCCTTCTCCGAGGGGCTCGACGCCCTCGACCGACAGGACATCCCGCGGGCCCGTGACGCGCTCCGCCGGGCCGTGGAGCTCGATCCCACGCTCGACGACGCCCGGGCGGCGCTCTCGGAGATCACTCTCTGAGGCGCCGGGCGGCCCTCGCGCTGCTCACCCTCCTCGTGTTCGCGGCTCCGGCGGCGGCTGACGAGGCCGCGGATCTGCTCACGTCGGGCGAAGCGGCCGCGGCCCGGGGGGAGCACGCCGTCGCCCTGGTCTCGCTGAGCAAGGCCCTGCGGGGGTTCCGGGCGGCGAAGGACGCGCCCCGAGAGGCCGACGCGCTGGTCGCGTTGGGGCGCGTACACCGGGCCCTGGGACGGCACGCCGACGCCGGCCGTCACTTCGAAGACGCCCTCGTGATCGACCGACGCCTCGGCCGCGGCTCGCACGTCGGGGCGTCGCTCATCGAGCTGGGCACCGAGGCGTGGCTGCTCGGCGACTTCGACCGGGCGGTGAAGAAGCATCGGGCGGCCTTCAAGGCGTACCAGAAGGCCGAGGACCCCCTCGGAGCGGCGGCCGCCGCGGTGAACATCGGGGTCGCCCTCACGTCCGCCGGGGACCCGGGCGAGGCGCTGCCTGCGTTCGAAGCCGCGGCATCGCTCTATGCGGCGACCGACGACGCGGTCGGGCTGGGCGACGCGCGCACGGGCCTCGGGTCTGCGCTCGCGAAGATCGGCCGATACGCGGCAGCGGTGGAGGCTCACCGCCGCGCCATCGACGCCTACGGCGAGGCGGACGACGCCGAGGACGGCGAGGGGGCGGCGCTGCACAACCTCGCGAACGTGTACGCGGAGCTCGGCGACTACGAGCGCGCGCTGGGGCTCTACGGGCGGGCCCAGAGGCTGCTGGACGACGCCTGGGAGACGGCGGCCGCGCAGGCCTCACTGCACCTGGTCGCGGGGAGGCCCGAACAAGCGATCCACATCCTGGACCGGGCGATGGGAAGCGCCCCGCAGGACGCGTGGAGCGGGCTGCAGCTGAACCGAGCCGTGGCCCTCCGCCGAGCCGGCCGGCTGGAAGACGCGGACGCGGCGTTCCGTCTCGCCGAGGCGGGCCCGCCGCAGGTGGCGGCGGCCGCGCACGTGGCCCTCGCCGAGCTCATGATCGACGCCGGAGACCCCGACCGGGCGATCGAGCGGTTCGGGTGGGCCCTCCGGAAGGCGGCTCCCCGCGGCGACGTGGCCTGGCGGGCCCTGCACGGTCGCGCCCGCGCCGCCCGCGCCCTGGGAGACGACCCGCTCCCGGATCTTCGGGCCGCCGTCACGCGCCTGGAGGAGGGGCGACGGTCCCTGGAGGGCCTCGACGTGTGGGCCGCCCGGCGTTGGGTCGCCGCCCGCGCCGACGTCTATCGCGACCTCATCGACGCGCTCCTCGCGGCGGGCGACGGGGCCTCGGCGCTGCTCTACAGCGAGCGCCTGCGGGTGGCGGAGATGGCGGGCGGGGCGGCCGGGGATCCCGCAGAGCAGCGCCTCGCCGCGCTCGATCGACGGACTCGGCTCCTCGAAGACGCGCTCGCCGGCAGCGGTGAGGACGCCGAGCGGGCGGCGGCCTTGGAGGCGCGGCTGGCCGACTCGCGCGCGGCGTTCTCGCTGGCCGTCGACGAGCTGCGCACCACCCACGCCGACTTCGATCGCCTGGTGCGCGTCGATCCCACCGACATCGAGGCCTACCAGCGGGATCTGGGCCCCGACGAGGTCGTCCTCCAGCCCATCGTCCTGCCCGATCGGGTCGCCCTGCTCGTGTTCTCGTCCGGCCCGCTGGTCGTCCGCGAGGCGGCGGTGACCGAGGCGGACCTGAGCTCCACCCTCGGCCGCGTGCTCAAGACGATGCAGTCCCGACGGCTCCAGCGGCCCGAGAAGCTGATCGGCCGGCTGGACACGCTCGGCGGGTGGCTGATCGCGCCGGTGGCCGACCAGCTGGCGGGCAAGAAGACGGTCGTGGTCGCCGCGTCGGGGGTCCTGCGCTACCTGCCGTTCCAGATGCTGCGCCACGACGGGCGCTGGCTGGTGCAGGACCACGACGTGGTCAACGTGACCAACGTCGGCAGCCTCAAGCGTCGGGACGACGAGGCCCTGCGCCTGGCGTCGCGCTCGCTGCTGGCCCTGGGCAACCCCGACGGCACCCTCCCCGCCGCCGACGTGGAGGTCGACGCGATCGGCGCCCTGTTCCCCGAGGGCGCCGTCCTGCACGGGGCCGACGCCACGCTCGAGGCGCTCAAGGCCGGCACCGACGGCCGCCGCGTCGTGCACCTGGCGACCCATGGGGTGCTCGACGCGGCGGCGCCCGAGGCGAGCTACATCGTGCTCGGCGGCGCCGAGGGGCGGCTGCACTACTCGGCGATCCCGGGGCTGTACGCGTCCCTCGAAGACGTCGGCATGGTGGTGCTCTCGGCCTGCGAGTCGGCGGTCCCGGTGTCGCCCGAGGGCGGCGTCGAGGGCGGCGGCCTCGAGATCTCCGGCCTCGCCAACCAGTTCCGGCGCGCGGGCGTGCCCCGACTCGTGGCGTCCCTCTGGCAGGTCGGCGACGCCTCCACCAAGGAGCTGATGGTCCGATTCTACGAGGGCCTGTCCGAGGGCCGTCGCCCCCCCGAAGCGCTCGCCGCCGCCCAGCGCGGCCTCCTCGCCACGGCGGCCACGGAGCACCCCTTCCACTGGGCCCCGTTCGTCCTCATCGGCACGCCCAGGTGAGCGACGGCCCATCGGCGGCGTCCATCCCCGAACCCCCGGGTGGCCGACGACGCATCGCGAGCAGGAAGACGGCCGCGAGGAAGGCGGCCGAGGGCGCTCCACCGGCGAGGCTGCGCTCGTACGCACAGGCCACGGTCTGGTCCTCATCGTCGTCTTCGTCGTCCACGACGGGCGCGGCATCGATGGTGAACGAGGAGGCCGCGGCCCACCCCGACTCGGCGCCCCGGTCGTCGGTCGCGCGGGCCGACCAGTACCAGGTGCCGGCCTCGATGGCGAAGGGCGCATCCAAGGAGGCGTGGCCGTCGTCGCCGAGCGGTCCCCCGCCCGCCGCGATGTCGGAGACCAGGAAGACGAGCTCGGTCATCTCGGGGTCGGCGGCGACCGCGAAGTCGTACGTGAGTCGATCGCCCTCCGCGTCCGTCGCGTGCGCCACGACGAACGCGGGCAGGTCGGCGGTCGACGCGATCACGAGCCCGTCCTCCGGCGACCGCAGTCCGGGCACGGAGGGGGCGTCGTTCGGGCCGCGCACGAAGAAGGCGATCTCCGCCCAGGCGGAGGCTGCGCCGGTCGCGTCCACGGCGCGAATGCGAGCCCACCAGGTCGTGTTCTCGTCGAGCTCCACGCCCTCCGCGCTCAGCTCGAGGACCACCTCGCCCGAGCCGCCGTGGGCGACGGCGGCGGAGTAGCCCGCGCCGGAGTCGTAGGTGGGCACGGAGTCGAGGTCGATCTCGTAGGTGATCGTGTCGCGCTCCTCGTCCATGGACTCCGTCGCCCGCAGGGTCGGTGACTGCGCCTCCACCTGGGCCCCGTCGGCGGGCGCGATCCAGGCGACGTCACCCGGCGCGGCGTTGTCCGTGTCCACCAGGAAGCCTTGCGCGTCGGACCACGGAGAGGCGAGGCCGTGCTCGTCCACCGCGCGGGCCTGCCAGGCGTAGAAGGTGTCCTCGGCGAGGGCTGCGGCGACCGTCCACGACGCGTTGGGGAGCCCGCTGGGCACTCCGGTGACCTGGCGGACGACGAGGTCCGCCGCTTCGTTCCAGACCCGCACGTCGTAGGTCCAGTCGTCGCGATCGCCGTCGCTGGACTCGGACCACGCGAAGGTCGGCACCAACGTGTCCACGCGATCGCCCTCCAGGGGAGCGGACGCCACGACGTCCGCGGGAGGCTCGTTCACCGCGTTGACGAAGACCTCCTGGGGGCCGGACCACGGCCCCGGCGTGTGTGGGTCCGCCGCCCGGACCCGCCAGGTGACGTCGACGTTCTCGGGCAGCGCGACGTCCACGATCCAGGAGGTCGTGCCCGAGCCGTCCTCGGCGACGTCGCCCGCCGCCGCGAGCAGGTTCGTCAGGGCCGCGCCTTCGTAGACCTCCACGTCGTAGGTCAAGGTGTCGTTCTGGGGGTCGGTCGCGCTCGTCCAGCTCAGCTCCGGGGTGGGGGTGTCCACCTCCGAGCCCGCCAGGGGAGCCGCCGCCGCCGGCGCGGACGGGCCGTCGTAGGCGGCGGGGTCCGTGCCGCCGAGGAACTCGTCGAGGTTGGACAGCCCGTCGCCGTCGCCGTCGAGGGCGGCGTCGTCCGTGGTCGGGTCGAGCCCCTGGGCGGTCTCCCAGGTGTCGGGCATGCCGTCGCCGTCGTCGTCCTGGAACGCGACGACGATCGTGATCGTCTGGCTGTCGGCGCCGCCGTCCCCGTCGTCCACGGTGAGCGTGACCGGCAGGCTGCCCACGTCGGCGTACACCGGCGTCCAGGCCAGGGCGCCGGTGCTCCCGTCCACGGTCATGGCCGCGGGGGCGCCGGCGTCGAGGCTCCAGTTCAACGGATCGGCGGTCCCCGCCGGATCCGTCGCGGTGGGGCTGTATGTCCAGGCCGAGTTCTCGGTCGCCGCCCCGGCCGGCGTCGAGGTGATCGTCGGCGGCACGTTGGCGACGGTCACGGTCGTGGTCGCGCTCGCGGAGATCGAGAAGTCGTCGGTCACCGTCAGGGCGACCGTGAAGGTCCCGTCGTCGGCGTAGGCGTGGGTCGGGTTCTGGGTAGTGGACGTCGAACCGTCGCCGAAGTCCCACAGCCACGCCACGATCGTCCCGTCGTCCGTGGAGGCGTCCGACAGCGCCAGGACGGCGGCCTCGTCGACGGTCCAGGGGCCCCCGGTGGCGGCGGTGGGCGGGTCGTTCAGGTTGGTCCACCAGCCCACCACTCCGTCCCCGTAGCTCGCGCCGAGCACGTCGGAGTCCCCGTCGCCGTCCATGTCCGCCGAGTGCACCGCCGTCGCCTCGAGGAAGGCGCCGTCCACCACGTGCTCGGTCCACGAGCCCCCGTCGCCGGTGCCCGGGCCCGTCACGTCGTCGTTCTCCCACCAGGTCACGTCGTCAGCGTTGGAGGCCGCGCCGAGCACGTCCAGGTCCCCGTCCCCGTCCACGTCCGCGGTGTGCACCGACGAGGCGCCGGAGAACTGGGCGTCCACCACGTGCTCGCTCCACGAACCCCCGTCCCCGGTCCCGGGGCCCGACAGGTCGTCGTTCTCCCACCACGTCACGTCCCCGGACACCAAGGCCGCGGCCACCACGTCCAGGTCCCCGTCCCCGTCCACGTCCGCGGCGTGCACCGACTCGGCGCCGTTGTACGAACCGTCCACGACGTGCTCGGTCCAGGAGCCGCCGTCGCCCGTGCCCGGACCCGACACGTCGTCGTTCTCCCACCAGATCACCTCGTCCGCGAGCCGCGCCGTGGCCAGCACGTCCAGGTCCCCGTCTCCGTCGATGTCCGCCGCGCGCACGGAGGAGGCCCCGTCGAAGGCCCCGTCGATGACGTGCGCCGTCCAGGAGCCGCCGTCCCCGGTGCCGGGGCCCGCGACGTCGTCGTTCTCCCACCAGGTGATGTCGTCCGCGCCGTAGGCTGCGCCCAGCACGTCCAGATCCCCGTCCCCGTCGACGTCGGCGCCGTGTACGGACCAGGCGCCGTTGAAGGCTCCGTCCACGACGTGCTCCGTCCACATACCGCCGTCTCCGGTGCCCGGGCCCGTGACATCCTCGTTCTCCCACCAACGCACGGCGTCCGCGCCGTACCCCGCGCCCAGCGCGTCCAGATCCCCGTCCCCGTCGACGTCGGCGGCGTGTACGGACCGGGCGCCCACGAAGGAGGGGGCCACGCTGTGCTCGGTCCACGCGCTCCCGTCCCCGGTCCCCGGGCCGGAGGCGTCGTCGTTCTCCCACCAGGCCACCCGGTGCCCCAGGGCCGACGAAGCGAGCACGTCCAGGTCGCCGTCGCCGTCCATGTCCGCGGCCTGCACCGAGGACGCGCCGCGGAAGGAGCCGTCCACCAGCTGCTCCGTCCACGAGCCGCCGTCCCCGGTCCCCGGGCCGGAGACGTCGTCGTTCGCCCAGAAGGTCACGTCGTCCTTGGTGAAGGCCGCGCCCAGCACGTCGACGTCCCCGTCTCCGTCCAGGTCCGCGCCGTGGACCGCCTGCGCGCCGTAGAAGGAGCTCCCTACGAGGTGCTCGGTCCACGAGCTCCCGTCCCCCGTGCCCGGACCCGAGACGTCCCCGTTCTCCCACCACGCCACCTCGTGACTCACGTACGCCGCCCCCAGCACGTCGAGATCGCCGTCCCCGTCCACGTCCGCCGCGTGGACCGACCGGGCGCCCTGAAAGGAGCCGTCGACGAGGTGCTCCGTCCACGAGCTGCCGTCTCCGGTGCCCGGGCCCGAGACGTCGGCGTTCTCCCACCACGTCACGTCGTGGGCGAAGTTCGCCGCCGCCAGGACGTCGAGGTCTCCATCCCCGTCCACGTCGGCCGCGTGCACGGATCGCGCTCCGCTGAACGCGCCGTCCACCAAGTGCTCGGTCCACGAGGCGCCGTCCCCCGTGCCCGGGCCCGAGACGTCGTCGTTCTCCCACCACGTGACGTCGTTCGCGCCCGAGGCCGCGCCGAGCACGTCGACGTCCCCGTCCCCGTCCATGTCCGCCGCCCGCACCGCCCACGCGCCATTGAAGGAAGCGTCCACGACGTGCTCGGTCCAGGAGCCGCCGTCGCCGGTGCCGGGACCCGCCACGTCGTCGTTCTCCCACCACGTCACCTCGTCCGCGACCTGCGCCGCACCCACGACGTCCAGGTCCCCGTCCCCGTCCACGTCCGCGGCGTACACCGACCGAGCGCCGTCGAAGGCGCCGTCCACCACGTGCTTGGTCCAGGACCCGCCGTTCCCCGTGCCGGGGCCCGCCAGGTCGCCGTTCTCCCACCAGCTCACCTCGTCCGCGACCTGCGCCGCCGCCAGGACGTCCAGGTCCCCGTCCCCGTCCACGTCCGCGGCGTGCACCGCCCGGGCTCCGGTGAAGGAGCCGTCCACCAGGTGTGTCGTCCAGGAGCCGCCGGCCCCCGTGCCGGGGCCCGCCACGTCGTCGTTCTCCCACCACGTCACGTCGTGCCCGTCCGCGGCCGAGCCCAGCACGTCGAGGTCGCCGTCGCCGTCGATGTCGGCGGCGAAGACGGCGCTCGGGCCCTCGTGGGTCGTCTCGATCGCGGCGAGGGTGGACATGGGCGCCTGGGCGAACGACGACCCGACGGGTGCGGCGACGGCGAGGGCGAGGAGGACGGCGGCGAAGGACTTCATGTCCGCGAGGCTATCCGCGGTCCTCGCGCTTCGATTGACCCGAACCCGGTCAGCCCCTGTACCGACCCCGGACCGGGCCGCGCCGAGCCCTCGGGTCGGCGGGCCTCACTCGCTCCTGATCCGCTTCACCAACGCGTCGTAGTCCTCGACGATCCCCCGCGCGTGCTCCAGCAGTCGAGCGCCCGCGGGGGTCGGGTGGACGCCCATCTCGGACCGGACCACGAGCTGCTCGTCGAGCTCGCTCTCCAGCCGATCGAGCCGTCGCGCGAGGGTCGAGCGGGGGACTCCGGAGGCCTCGGCGGCCGACGCGAACGAGCCCCGATCCACCACGAGGACGAGGGTGCGGAGCCCGGGAAACTCCATCAGATCTCCGCGATGAGGGAGCGCACCGCAGACCACAGCGTGCGCAGCCGCGGGAGGCTGAACGCGCCCGTCGGCACGACGACCTGCAGGGTGCAGTCGCGATGAACGACGTCCGGCAGCACGTGGACCATGTCCGACCGCGCCGCGCCGTCCGGGAGGGGCCCCACCGAGACGAGCACGATGCCCTCGCCGTCGTCCGCGCACCGGTGCAGGAGCCAGGCGTCGTTGCCCACGAGCCAAGGGTTCACCCGATGGGCGCCGCCCCCGCGCAGGGGGACCGTCCTCGCGGACGCGCCCGGCCGCCGCCAGACGAGGATGCGGTGCTGCGCGAGGTCGTCGAGCGTGCGGGGCGTCCCGTGCTTCGCCAAGTACTCCGGCGCGGCGATCAACCGCTCGTCGATCCTGGCGACGGCCGTCGTCCGCCAGGGACCCTCCGGGAGGACGGGGCCGTACGCGAACGCGAAGTCCGCCTCGGTGCCGAGCAAGGACACGGGGTCGTGGCAGACGACGAGCTCCAGGGTCGCGTCGGGGAGGGTGCGGGACATGAGCGCCCGGGCGCGCGCCATCATCACGGGCGGCAGGCCCAGGGGCGCCGCGAACCGGTAGTGCCCGATAAGCCGTCGGGAGCGCTCGAAGAGTCCGCGCAGCTCTTGGGAGCGCCGCACCAACTCGCGGGCCGGCTTCAGGACCGACAGCGCCGCCGGCGTCAGCTCGGTGCGGAACCCCTGCGTCTCGATGAGCGGCACGCCGAGCTCCTCGCTCAGCTGCGCGACGCGCCGGCGAATCACCGTCCGGTTCGTCCGCTCGCTCCTCGCCGCGGCGGCCACAGAGCCATGATCGGCGATCGCGAGGAGGGCTCGAAGTCGCAGCGGGCTCACTCGCTCATCTTGACCGATCCGGGCCGGGCGGGCCCGGATACCCCCAGCGCCGGCACGACTCCGGCGCTGGGTTTCGACCATGTGCCCCGATCCGAGCAGTCCGGTGACAGTCCCTCGCGCGCGTGTTACCTATCGCGCCGTGCACGACCCCAGCCTCACCTCCTCCTCCCCCGCGGCCCGCCGCGTCACGGCCGCCCGCGGGCCCTCGGTGCTGTACACCGGCGAAGACGGGCACCTCTACACGACCGAGGATCAAGGGCGTCACACCCGCCGCCTGAGCTGGAAGAACGAAGACTTCTCCATGATCCCGGGCATGCCCGCCCTCCCGGGCAGCGCGGGCGACCTCGAGGACGACTGGCACTTCGCGCACCCGACCCCGTCGCCGGACGGCACCCGCGTCGCCGCGTTCGGGCTGCTCCCCGCCACGGAGGAGGAGCTCCTGGAGCTCGAGGAGGACGACGAGTTCGAGACCGTCGAGGAGCTCGCCGAGGTGTTCGACGCGATCGAGGGCCTCACCGACGCCGAAGACTCCGGCGAATTCGAGGAGCCCCTCTGGGTCCCCACGGACGGAGACGAGGACGACGTCGCCGGGCCGGGGCTGCTGCCCGTGTCGCTGCCCGAGGGGGAGATCGTGGCGGTGCCGGTGGGGGCCGTCGTGGAGCCCGACGACCCGACCGAGACGACCTATTGGCCGGGCGCCCGCGTGTACGTCATGCACCGCGACGGCGTGCGGGTCTGGGAGGCCTGGGGTTTCGACGACGGCGGGCCCATCCACCTCGACTGGTCGCCCGACGGCGAGCACGTCCTCGTCCTGCACCAGGCGGGCGAGACCCTCGATCTGCACCTGCTCGACCCGGCCGAGGAGGAGCCCCGCCACATCGCGTCCGGCGCGCCCCTCTTCTGGGCCTGGCAGCCGAACGGCCCGCGCCTCGCGCTGCGCGTGGTCGAGCCCGGCGCCTCGGCCCCGGTCCTCCAGATCGCGCGCCCCCTGGAGGACGTCCCGGTCCGCACGGTGGACGAAGCGGGCTCCTTCTACGCTCCCTCCTGGCACCCGAGCGGCAGCTCCTTCGTCTACGGCGCCGCGGGCGAGCGCGAAGACCGCATCGTGCTCGCCGCCCCCGACGGGCACGCCCTCTCGGAGCTGATCGGATACCCGGGCCGCGCCGCGTTCCTGTGGAGCCCGGACGGTCAGCGCCTCGCCGTCCCCATCTCCCCCGAGGGCACCGGCGCGTTCCTCGCCCTCGAGATCCTGGACATCGACCGCGGCACCTCGAAGACCGTGTACCAGGAGCCGTTCCTCGCCATGGCCTGGCTGCCCGAGGGCCGCGGGTGGCTGCTGTGCGCGGCCGACGCCGCCTCGGGGCGACTGCGCTGGGTCCGGGTGGACGAGCAGGGCGCCGGCCGCCCGGTGGGGCCGGCCTTCTCGCCCTCGCAGGAGACCCTCGTCTCGCTCCACTTCTTCGACCAGGTCACGCGGGGGCGCTCCTTCCTCGCCCCGGACGGTTCGGCCGTCGTGTGGGCGGGGCGCCCGTCGGATCCGGTGGTCAGCGCCACCTCGGCCCTGGCCGCGGACGCGCGGGAGGACGTGCCCCGCATCCTGCTCTCCCCCCTGGACGGGGGTCCGACCATGGCGGTCGGCACCGGGCGATACGCCTGCTTCCCCAGCGGCCCCGGCACCCACGCGGAGTCCTGAGCGCCCATTCATTCAGGGCGCCGGCTCCCCGATCCCCTGCTACGTTGCCGCCGTCGCCGACCCGGCGACCTTTCCGAACTCCAGGCCCCCACGGGCCGTCCCCCGGAGAAGACCTTGAGCGTCACCACCCAGACCCCGACCGCGTCGGCGCCCGTGGACCTCACCCGCGCGGTGATCCGTTTCGCGGGCGACTCCGGAGACGGCATTCAGCTGACCGGGGGCCAATTCACGCGGACGACCGCGCTCGCGGGCAACGACATCGCCACGCTGCCGGACTACCCGGCCGAGATCCGCGCCCCCGCCGGGTCCCTCTTCGGCGTGTCCGGCTTCCAGCTCCAGTTCGGCGGCACCACGATCCGCACCCCCGGCGACAAGCCCGACGTGCTCGTCGCGTTCAACCCGGCGGCGCTCGCTCGGAACATCGACCTGATGGACCAGGGCGACCTGGTCATCGTCAACAAGGCGGCGTTCAGCAACCGAAACCTCCAGAAGGCCGGCTACGAGGGCAACCCCCTGGAAGACGGCAGCCTCGACCGGTACCAGCTCGTCCCCGTCGACATGACGATGCTGACCCGCGAGGCCCTCAAGGACTCGCCGCTGTCCTCCAAGAACAAGACCCGCTCCAAGAACTTCTTCGCGCTCGGGATGGTGTACTGGCTCTACGACCGCGAGCTGGGGCCCACGCTCGAGTGGCTCGAGGGCAAGTTCGGCAACAAGCCGGACGTGCTCGCCGCGAACATCGCCGTGCTCAAGGCCGGCTTCTTCTACGCCGAGACCGCCGAGGTCTTCCACAGCCAGTTCCGGGTGCCGTCGGCGAAGATCCAGCCCGGCGTCTACCGGAACGTCACCGGCAACATGGCGCTCGCCCTCGGGTTCGTGGCCGCCACGCGCAAGGCGAACCTGGAGCTGTTCCTCGGCAGCTACCCCATCACGCCCGCCTCCGACATCCTCCACCACCTCTCGGCCATGCGCGCCCACGGCGTGCGCACCCTGCAGGCCGAAGACGAGATCGCCGCCGCCTGCGCCGCCATCGGCGCGTCCTACGCGGGCAACCTGGGCATGTGCACCACGTCCGGCCCGGGCCTGGCGCTCAAGGGCGAGGCCATCGGGCTGGCGCTGATGACCGAGCTGCCGATGATCATCGTCGACGTGCAGCGCGGCGGCCCCTCGACGGGGCTGCCCACGAAGGTCGAGCAGTCGGACCTCTTCATGGCGATGTACGGCCGCAACGGGGACTCCCCGCTGCCGATCCTCGCCGCGTCGACGCCCGCGGACTGCTTCAACATCGCCTTCGAGGCGGTGCGCTGGACGGTGAAGTACCGCACCCCCGTCATCGTGATGACGGACGCCTACCTCGCCAACGGCTCCGAGCCGTGGCTCATCCCGGACCCGGACACCCTGCCCACCATGGACCCGAGCTTCGCCACGGACCCCGAGGGCTTCCTGCGCTACGACCGCGACCCGGAGACCCTCGCCGTCCCCTGGGCGCCCGCGGGCACCCCGGGCATGGAGCACCGCATCGGCGGGCTCGAGAAGCAGGACAAGACGGGCAACGTCTCCTACGACCCCACGAACCACCACAAGATGGGGCGCTACCGCGCGGACAAGGTCGACGGCATGGTCCGCGAGATCCCGCCCACCTCGGTGGTCGGCGACGCCACCGGCGGCGACCTGCTCCTCGTGGGCTGGGGCTCCACCTACGGGTCCATCACCACGGCCGTCGAGCAAGCGCGCGCGAACGGCAAGAACGTCTCCGCCGTGCACCTCCGGCACATCCACCCGCTCCCGCCCGATCTCGGCGAGATCATGGGTCGCTACGACAAGGTGCTGGTGCCCGAGCTGAACCACGGCCAGCTGGTGCACGTCCTGCGCGCCAAGTACCTCGTGGACTGCAGGTCGCTCGCGAAGTGCGCGGGCCAGCCCCTCGCCGTGAGCGAGCTGCTGAGCGCCATCGACGACACCCTGTACGGGGAGGCCTAGACCATGACCGAGCTTCCCGTCATCCAGCTGAAGCGCAAGGACCTGCAGAGCGACCAGGAGGTGCGCTGGTGCCCCGGCTGCGGGGACTACGCCATCCTCAAGTCGGTCCAGAGCTCGCTCGCCAAGCTCGGCAAGGCCAAGCACGACCTCGTGGTCATCTCCGGCATCGGCTGCGCGGCGCGCTTCCCGTACTACATGGAGTGCTACGGGTTCCACACCATCCACGGGCGCTCCCCCGCCTTCGCGACGGCCGCGAAGATGGCCAACCCGGACCTGTCGATCTTCGTGGTGGGCGGCGACGGCGACATGCTCTCCATCGGCGGCAACCACCTCATCCACGCGATGCGGCGGAACGTCGACATCAACATCCTGATCATCAACAACCGCATCTACGGGCTCACGAAGGGCCAGTTCTCGCCCACGTCGGGCGTCGGCAAGAAGACGAAGTCGTCGCCCATGGGCTCGATCGACCGCGCCTTCGACCCCGTCGAGCTCGCCCTCGGCGCGGGCGCCACGTTCGTCGCCCGGTCCGTCGACCTGTGGAGCAAGCACCTCGAGGACGTCGTGGCCCAGGCCCACGCTCACAAGGGCTGCTCCGTAGTGGAGATCTTCCAGAACTGCATCATCTACAACGACGGCGCCTTCGAGCAGGACGTCGCCAAGCAGGTGAAGCACGACCGCACCGTCGACCTCGTGCACGGCGAGCCGCTCGTGTTCGGCAAGGAGCGCGACCGCGGCGTCCGCATCGGAGCCGACTTCACGCCCGAGGTCGTCGACTTCAAGGACGGGTTCACCGAGGCCGACTGCCTCGTGCACGACGCCCACCGCCCGAACCACGGGCTCGCGTCGCTGCTGGCCACCATGAAGGGCGACGACTGCCCCGTGCCGGTGGGTGTCTTCCGAAAGGTCGAGGCGCCGTCGTACGAAGAGGCGATGAACGCCCAGATCGAGGCCGCGCGCGCCCCCACGGGCGGCGAGGCCCCGAGCCTGAAGGACCTCTTCCACCAAGGCGACGTCTGGGAATCTTGAAGCCGCGGTTCCTTCTGCTGCAGGCTCGGAATCCGGGCGACGTGATGGCGCACCACGAGCGGGTGTGTTTCGCGGACGCCCTCGGCGTGCGGCCCGAGGACGTGGCGGTGCACGACCTGCTGAGCGGGGTCCCCACCGAGGCCGATCTGCGCTCCCTGGACGTCCTGCTGGTGGGCGGGTCGGGCGACTACGGCGTCCTCGACGACGCCCCGTTCGTCGGGGAGTTCATCGACTTCCTGGCGGACGTGGTCGTGCCTCACGAGATCCCCACGTTCGCGAGCTGCTTCGGCTTCCAGGCGCTGGTCGTCGCGGGCGGCGGTGAGGTCATCTACGACCCCCTGCGCGCCGAGGTCGGGACCTTCGACATCCACCTCACCGAGGCGGGGGCGGCCGATCCTCTGCTCGGGCCGCTGGCGCCGAGGTTCCCCGCGCAGCTGGGCCACAAGGACCGCGCCCGCCGGCTCCCCGAGGACCTCGTCCACCTCGCCGGATCGGAGCGAGTCCCCTTCCAGGCGGTTCGGGTCAAGGACCTGCCGATCGTGGCGACGCAGTTCCATCCGGAGCTCGACGAGCACGGGAACCGGCACCGCTTCGAGGCCTACATCAGCGCCTACCAGGGGAGCGCCGCCGAGGAGATCGACGGCGTGCTCGACTCGCTCAAGCCCACGCCGGACGCGACGGCCCTGCTGCCCCGCTTCGTGGAGCAGCTCCTGGGGTAGGCCCCCTCCTCAATCCTCGATGTCGGGCAGGTTGCGCCGCAGCCACTTCTTGAGGTTGCTGCGGATCCGCAGCTCGACGGTGCGCACGCGCTCGCCGCTCACGCCCACCTCCTCGCCCAGCACGCGCAGGGTCACCGGCGACTCCGAGCGAATGCGCTTGTCCCATACGATGCGGTCGCGGCCGTCGAGGGTCTCGGCGAAGCGATCGAGCTCGGCGTGCAGCTGGGCCCGCTGCTCGGCGCGCTGGGCGATCTCCTCGACGTTCAGGGCCGAGTCCGGCAGCACGTCCGACAGCGAACGCCCGTCCTCTTCCCCGCCCACCGGCGCGTCGAAGGAGACCTGGGACCGCGGGCTGAGCCGCGCCTGCACCGCCAACACCTCCATGGTGTCGACCTGCAGCTCCTTGGCGACGGCCTTCGCGGTCGGCCGGATGCCCTTGGCCTCGAGGCGGGCCTGCTCCTTCTTGAGGTTGTAGAAGAGCCGGCGCTGGGTCTTGCTGTTGCCGTAGCGGAGCAGCGATTGGTTGGCCATGAGGTACTGGAGCAGGTGCGCGCGGATCCACCACACGGCGTAGGTAGCGAAGCGGACCTCCTTGCCGGGATCGAACTTCTCGACCGCGTGCATGAGGCCCATGTTCCCCTCCTGCACGAGGTCGATCATGGGCACGGGGCCGCGGGCGAAGTCGCGGGCCAGCTTCACCACGAGGCGAAGGTTCGACTCCACGAGCTTCTTGCCGATCTCGGGGTCCTGGGTCTCCGCGTAGCGCTTCGTGAGGTCCTTCTCCTCCTCGATCGTGAGCAGCGGATGGCGTCGCACCTCGCGGAGGTACGCGTCCAGGGGATTGCTTTCGGTCGACTTCACCACTAGGCAGTTCCCAGAATCACGACTTGGGGGATCGAGATCAGCCGCTTCGTGCGGACGCTCGCGAACCCCACGTCTTCCATCCATTGGACCATGGTCTCTTCGGGCCATGCACCCGCGCCGCTCACGAGATAGAAAAAGAGCTCGTTCCAGCCCGCCGTCGCGTTCACGCGGCCGTCGCCTCCGGGGTGAGCCGCGTCGCTGATCACGAGCGTCCCGCCCGGCGCGAGGGCCGCCTTCGCCTTCGCCACCAGCGCCGCGCCCTCCTCGCGGGTCGCGTTGTGCAGCACGTTCGAGATCAGGACCATGTCGAAGCCGTCGCCCCACTCCGTCGTGTGGAAGTCGCCCTCGACGTGGGTGATGCGGTCGGCGTACCCCTCCTCCTCGACGATCGCGCGCCCCACCGCGCAGGCCTCCGGGAGGTCGAGCACCGTCGTCTCGAGGCCTGGGATGCGCTCGGAGAGGAGCCCGCCGTACAGGCCGTGGCCGCCGCCCACGTCGAGCATGCGAGTCCCGGCCTCGAGGCCGCTGCGGAAGAACAGCTCCTTCGACATCACCTTGGCGAACCCCGCGAGGGCCCTCATGTAGGCGTCCCAGAACTCGGGCGGGTGCTCCATGTCGTGGATGCGCACGACCTCGCCGGTGCGGACGTCCTGCTCGAGCGTCGCCGACAGCTCGTTGCAGTAGCCGAGGAACTTCACCGCGTCGACCAGGGTGTCCTTCGCGCCCCGCACCAGCCACTTTCGGGACGGCTTCGTCAGGCTGTAGCGGCCCGCGCGGCGGCGGAGCAGGCCGAACCCGGCGAGGGTGTTCGCGAGCCCTCGCATCCCGTCGCGGTGACAGCTCGTCCGCTCGGCGAGCTCGGCGACGTCGGCGTCTCCGTCCACCAGGGCCTCGAACACCCCGAGCCGCACGCCCGCGGTGATGCCGCGCGCGTACCCCATGCCCATCGACACCTGCACGAGCGGGTACGGCACGAGGCCCGCCAGCAGCCCCAGCCGCTCGCCGACGTTCTCGCCTGCGACGTCCAGCCTCATCCGCGCTCCTCCCGACGCTGCCGGTACAGCCCCGGCTCGATGACCGAGGCCATGGCGGTCGCGTCCAGCGCGCCCTCGAAGAAGCGACCGAGCCGCGCGAGCTGGGCGTCGGGGGCGGTCACGAGGCGCCGGTAGCTCACGTAGAGCACGTCCATGTTCGGGGCCGTCGCGAGGCGCCGCTCGGTGGCCTCCAGGTGCTTGACGAACGCCCGCCGCAGGAGCGCGTCGTCGCCCGCAGGTTCGCCCCGGCGCTCCAGCATCTTCGCCTGGGAGGCGAGCACCTCGTCGAGGTCGCGACGCATGAAGACGACCTTGTACCGGTGGCGCTCCGGCAAGTGCGGCAGCAGGGCCGACACGACCTTCACCGCGCGCCCCGACGCCCCGTCCAGCCACGCGTCGTCGTTCGCGAGCTTCTTCACCCGCTCGTCTTCGTAGTAGCCGCGCGGGTTGTCCTCGTCGGCGGTGCGCAGCCCGTCGCTCACGGGAGGCACGCCCCCGGCCTCGAGCATCCGCATCATCAGCGAGGTGCCCGAGCGAGGGAGCCCGGAGACGACGGTGACGGCCATCAGATCACCACCTTCAAGGGCTTGCGCAGCAGCCACGCAGCGGCCGTCGAGGCGAGGACCCAGCCCAGCCACCAGGGCATGCCCAGCCAGGACCGTCGGGCGGGCGGGTGCTCCACGAAGATCCCCCGCACGATCCCGGGGACGGGCCCCTCGGACGACAGCGCCCAGAGGGCCGCGAGGCCCGACCGGCGCTCGGGGGACGTGAGGCGTCCTTCGCCGACGTGGAGGCGCTTGACCACCACCTGGCCGGCGATCTCGATCGAGAGGTCGTGCTCCCCCGCGGTCCGGGGTCGCACCCGCGCGTACCAGCCCACGCCGGGCGAGTGGAAGACCGGGGCGGTGAGCTCCAAGTCCCGAGCCGACGTCACCCGGAGATCCTCGGACGTCGTCTCGATCCGCACCACCACGTCCTCCCCCACGGGCAGGGGCGCGACCTCGTGGCGGACGTACATGTGCATGAACACCAGCGTGAAGGGGACGATCATCACCAGCAGCGCGGGCGCCGCGCGGGCGACGTATCGGGCGGTCCAGACCGCCACCCGCCCCTGGGCCTTCCACACCCGGCGGGGCGAGTCCAGGTACAGGCGGATCTCCAAGACGGCCGAGGCGAGCTGGTCCCGGGCGACCGCGAGGGCCCTCTGGTCGGTCGTGGCGCGCACGACCAGGAGCGCGAACACCCCCGTGATCACCGAGACGATCGCGAGCGCGAGCCCCTCGGGGAGGTGGTCGAGGGGCGCGAACAGGAGCTCCATTCCGCCCCGCAGGAGCCCGATCACGACGCCGCCTCCCCCGCCGCGGAGGGCGCCAACGAAGACCCGTCCATCCAGCGCGGGGCGGGGATGCCGAACAGGTCGAGGAGCGTGGGCGCGAGGTCCGTGATCGACAGCTCGTCCCGTCCTTCGCCCAGCGCGCGGTTCGCGAAGAGCACCCCCGGCACGTGGGCCGGATCGATGCAGTGGTCACCGGACCAGGCCTTGGTGTTGTCGTCGAAGACGACGTCGTCGACCACCCCCCGGACTCCCCGCCAGGACGCGCGCCAGCCGGGCGCGTACCCCACCACCACGTCGGGCGACTCATCCGCGTACGGGCCGGTGAAGAGCTCGGCCTTGGCCCAGGCGCGGGAGACGGCGACGGCGTCGAGATCGGTGTCCACGAGGCCCGTGAGGCCCGCCGCGATCTCGGCCGCCAACCCCGCCGCGTCCTCGGGCTCCACGCACCCCTGCGCCTCCCGACCACGCACGTTGAGGAAGAGCCCCGCCAGCCCGATCCCGAAGGCGCGCGTCCGCGGCCAGTCCACGTCGGCGAACCACTCCCCGGAGGCCGTGGCCCCCTCCTTGAGGACCAGGTAGCCCTGCTCCATGAGCCAGGAGTTGACGTTGACTCCACGTCGGAAGGTCTTGAAGCCGTGGTCCGAGAGGACGACGAAGAGCTGCTCGGGGTCGTCGGCGTCCACCTGCTCGAGGGCCTTCGCGAGCATGGCGTCCATGCGCACGTACGTGTCCTCGATCACCGCGCCGTACTTCGCGTGGTTCGGGGCGGCGGCGGCGGCGGGGTGACCGTCGTCCAGGTAGCGCATGAACATGTGCTGGATGCGGTCGGTGCCGTCGAAGACGCAGGTGATGACACCCTCGTCCGTCCGGTCGAGCATCTCGAAGAACATCGCCTCGCGCTCGGCGTGGTTCGCCCACGCCTGCTGCAGGAACGCCTCCTCGTCCAGCACGCCTTCGTTGAGCGCCCAGGTGTCCTCGGCCAGCCCCAGCGTGGCGAACTTGCCGATGAGCTTCGCGAGGAAGATCGAGAACACGAACGGCTGGCTGATCGGCATGACCGGGCGGGCCGGGTCGATGTTCACGGGGCTCACGTACAGCCGCGGCCGGTCGCCGCCCTCGAGCAGCCGGAGACGGCAGATGCCTCGGAGCTTCAGGCCCCACCCCAGGGGGTACGCGATCTCGACCCACTCGGTGTACTCGGCGAGCGGCAGCGCGACCGGTGAGGCCCCGTTCAGGCGGATGGCCCAGGCGTCCCCGTCGCGCTCGAGCACGAACGGGAGGCGCAGGCGCTCTCCCTTCTTGAGGGGGTGCTCGGGGCCCGGGAGGGAGCCGAGGCGACGGTCCTCCTCCGCCACCAACCGCACGTGCTCGCCGCCGACGGCCTCGCCGTCCGCCGCGTCGCAGGAGCAGTAGGTGAACGTGCCCTGGCTCCCTTGGAGGTCCGGCACGCACATCGCCGAGAGCATGATCCCGTCGAAGTGGTCGGGCGGGAACGTGATCGGGACCCGGAGGATCGCGGACGGGATCCGGTGCTCGCCGAGGATCTTCCAGAACGGGGTCGAGCGACGCAGCAGCTTGATGCGGGGCTTGCTGAGCGGGAGCGCCCAGGCTCCGAGCTTCAGCACCCGCGCGGGCGGCCCGATGTCCGTGGAGGACAGGTCCGGCATGTAGGTGTGACGGTCGCGCGTGAGGAAGTCGTAGATGCCGTGCTTGCTCGGGTGCACGCCGGTGGCGAACGACGACCAGGCGACGGGGGACATGGCGGGGGTCGTGGTGGCCAGGGGCCGAAACATCCCCTCCCGGGCGAGCTTGGCGAGCGTCGGGAGCTTGCCCTCGTCCATGAAGCGCTGCGCCAGCTCCGGGTCCAGTCCGTCCAGCCCGATGACGACCGCGCGCTTGATGCGGGCGGGCTGCGGGGCCCGCTTCTTGGTGAGCCGCCGGTGCACGAGGCGGAGCGGGTAGAGCAGCAGCGACAGGAGGCCGAGCAGCATGGAGAAGAACAGGGTCGCGAAGCCGGTGAGGAGGGCGATGCCCGCCCCGGGGCCGACGTAGGCGACGGCCGTCGCGGGGGTGGACGCGAGGAGGGCGACCCCCCCGGCGGCCAGGGCGAGGGCGGCCACGCGGGCGTGGGGAGACGGGTGCAGCCGCACGGGCCTCCACCCCAGCTCATCGGCGGTGGCGCGGAGGGCGCCTTCCACGTCCGGCCCGGGTCCGCTGCGGGTGACGTCGAGGGTGAACCGCTCGTACTCCGGCCACGTGTGGAGCACCCCCACGAACGCCTCGCCGACCACGATCGTCGAGCGTCCATGCGGCTCGAAGCGGTGGTCGAGGTGGGTGCGCGTCCGTCGCTCCAGGCGCTCCGCGATGCGCTCGAGCACCGCCCGCGGCTCCGGAGGCGGATCGCCCGGCTCCCCGATGCGGCCCTCGAACGTCCCCAGGATGTGGCTGGAGACGCGCTCAGTCATCGTATTCGCGCTCGACCGTCGAGTCGGACACCTCGCGCAGGCCGAACTCGGCGACGAGGCGCTCCCGGGCCGGGCCGAAGTCGACGCGACGGCAGCTGAACAGGTCGGCGAAGAGCTCGGCTCCGTCGTGGACCACGCGCACCGTGAAGTGGCTCTCGGCGAGCAGGACCATGCCCACGCGGCCGCCGTCGTACTCTTGCAGCTGCGGCGGGGTCAGCACGGTCAGCCCGAGGGCGGCGGGGACCTCCTGGAGGACGGCGGCGAGGATGTCGGGGTCGGCCAGCTTGGACGCGTCCGCGCCGCGCCCTTCGAGGAACCAATGGAGTCCGAGCGTCGCCACCCGCGGACCCTAGCGGAGTGAGGGGATGTTTCGGAGCGGACCGCCCTATACTCGCGACCCTCAACCCCTTCGGGAGCGGAAATGAGCAAGAAGATCGGTGTGGTTCTGTCCGGGTGCGGCGTGTTCGACGGCGCGGAGATTCACGAGGCTGTGCTGACCCTGTTGTCGGTGCAGCAGAACGGCGCGGAGGCGGTCATGGCCGCCCCGAACCGGGACCAGGCGCACGTCCTCAATCACATCACCGGCGAGGAGATGGACGAGACGCGCAACGTGCTCGTGGAGTCGGCGCGCATCGCCCGCGGGAAGATCTCCGACCTGGCCGACGTGTCCGCCGATCAGCTCGACGCGCTCGTCTTCCCCGGCGGCTTCGGGGGCGCCAAGAACCTCTGCACGTTCGCGTTCGACGGCACGGCCATGTCGGTCGATCCCCAGGTCGAGCGCATCGTCGGGGAGATGCGGGCGGCCGGGAAGCCCATCGGGTTCATCTGCATCACGCCCGCCCTGGCCGCGAAGCTGATCCCCGGCGCGACGCTCACGTTCGGCGCGAGCTGCGACGCCTCGGGAGCGATCGAGGCGATGGGCGCCACGCACGTCGAGACGGACGTCGGCTCGATCACCGTGGACGACGCCCACAACGTCGTGAGCACCGGCGCCTACATGATGGGGCCTTGGGTCGCGGACGTGTGGAAGGGCATCGACGCCCTGGTCACCGAGGTCGTCCGACGCGCCTGAGAGCGGGCGGGTCGGAGGCCCGAAACAGGGAAGATTTCCCACTAGCGACGTGCCGGCCCGGCCGGCGGCCCTCCGGTGGGAATCGATCCCCGGTCTTCGCCGGCTCGAGGCCGGGCGCGCCTCCGGCCCCGCCTACTCGTGGATGTGCTCGGCGAGGTAGGCGGCTTCGCCGATGGTCTCGATGATCCCGAGCTGCGCCTCGAGGTGGTCCACGGCGTGCTCTTCGCCGGTCAGGATGTCCTCGAGCATCATGCGCGTGCCGTTGTCGCCCGCGTCACGCGCGGCCGCGATGGCCTTGTTCAACCGCGCCACGGCCCCGACCTCGAGGGCGAGGTCCACGGTGTGCATCTCCGTGATCGTCTCGCCCACGCGCACCGGGTTCAGCCGCTGCATGTTGGGGATGCCGTCGAGGTAGAGGATGCGGTCGATGACCTTGTCGGCGTCCTTCATCTCGTCGATGGACTCGTCGTGCTTGTCCTTCGCGAGCTTCGCGTAGCCCCAGTTCGCCAGCATCTTCGCGTGGATGAAGTACTGGTTGATCGCCGTCAGCTCGGCGGTGAGCACCTCGTTGAGGGACTCGATGATCTGGGGGGTGCCCTTGCGGGAAGAACTCGACATGCCTGCGCTCCGGGGGTGGGAGCGGGAGTCTAGAGCACCGATCAGGTAGTCGCGACCGAGCATCGCGAAGAGCGGCGCCGCGGGGGCGAGGCGCGACGATGACGCGTGTCCGGACACGTGAAGAGGAGCAACGACGGCCCAGTGGTGCCGAGCGAGCGAGGCGACCGAGGGACTATCTGATCGGTGCTCTGGAGGACTCTCTACAGGACTTCGAGTCGAGCCGACGTACGGCGGCGCGGCGCGTGCGAGGCGACGCGCGTTCCGGCGCCCTCCGCCTCGAGGATCTCCTCCACCACCGGGACGCACCCGCCGCAGCCGGTGCCCGCTTCGCAGAGCGCGCCCACGTCGTCCGCGCACGCAGCCCCGTCGCGACGGACGCAGGCGCGGATGGCGCGGTCGGATACGGCGTGGCAGTGACAGACGATCATCGAGAGTGAACGTAGCCTCATTGAGAATGAGTATCAACTTCAATCTCAACGTTGGTCTGAATCGCCCCCCGGCCCCCCTGAGACTACTTCTTCATCACCCAGACCGTGGGCGCCGTCGGTCGAATGGCGTCGGTCCGCGGTTCGTTCCGCTTCGGCGGGAGGCGGTACGACGCGAAGGTGAGGTTGCGACTCGCCAGCAGCTCGCCCGGCAGCACGCCGTCGATGACCGTCAGCGTCATGTCTCGCAGGCCCTCCAGCGCGCCCGCCAGGGCCTCGTCCCGTTGGGCATCGATGCTCAGGCTGTGCAGCCGATCGATGTCCTCGCCACGGAGCCCGAGGGCCTCGCTGATGCGCAGCAGCTCCTTCTCCTCCTCCTCGAACGGGAGGCTCAGGGCGCCGCCGGAGCTCGCCAGGAGGTCGGACGCGAACAGGTCGCGGGCCACGCCGTTGATGGGGTCGGGGTCGCGCGCGGCGTCGATCCGCGGCTGCTCGCCGTCGCCCACGTCCTTCGCGTCGCCGCCCTCGTACCGCACGGGCAGCGGGGCCGTCACGTTCGCGAGCAGCTCGGCGCCGCCCACCTGCCGCACGACGAGCGACTCGTCCACGCCCTCGATGTTCACGCCTTGGTCGGTGAGCATGTAGACGACGTTCCGGGGGTCGGGGCCGTTGAACACGGAGAGCCGCATCGGCACCACCGGACGGTCGACGCGGAAGCGGAAGCCCATGCCCTGCACGTGCCCGTCGAAGGCGGAGCCCGAGGGGAACGAGACGTCCGCCGACCGCATGCCCGGCTTCGCGTGCGCGCCGCCCGACTGCCCGACGTTCGTCTTGATGGCCACGAAGACCCACTTCTCGCCTACGTAGTCCTCGACCACGGCGTCCATGCCCTCGGGGTACTGGTACTCGTGCTTCGTCATCCAGCCCTCGAGCGCCGTCGCGCCGCCCGCAGCCAGCACCGCGACCTCGTACATGCCGACGGCCTCTTCCTTGAGGACCACGACCTCGTTTCGGCGCAGGGCGAGCCCGTCCCCGTCGTCGGCCGACTCCTCCACGGGCATGCCCGCGGACGCCATGACGTCGTACAGGTACAGCTCCTGGAACCGCACGGTCACCGCCGGCGGATCCACGGCCCCTTCGATGTGCGCGAAGGTCGCGTCGTCGATCTTGCGCAGGGCGGGCACGGCCGGGAACGGGATGAGCATCCCGAACTCCTCGACCTTGCCCGCGAACCCGGGGCGCAGCGCCATGGTCTGGACGCCGTCCTTGTACATGACCCACGTGCGCTGGGCGCCGGTCCGCTCGATGGCGGGCCCGGTGATCCCCTGAGGGACCTGGATGGGCGGCACCATGCCGCAGGGATCAGCCGCCGCCGTCGCGGGCAGCAGCGTCAACGCCAACACCAACGGCAGCGTCCTCATCGTCGTTCCTCCAGTCGTACGCGGTACTGCAGGGTGGCGCGCTCGCCGCCGCTGCCGTCCGAGAGCTGGACCTCGCCCAGCGTCGTCCATCGATCCGTCGTCGTCGTCACCGTGAACCACGGCCCCGCAGCGAAGTGCGGACCCTCCAGTCACCACCGCGACCACAGGTGCTCCAGGCCCACCCGCTTCACCTTGCCGCCGGTGACGAGGAAGCCGAGGTCGCCGGTCCCCTCGAAGGCCAGACGACGACCCTTCACCAGGGGGATGTCGCGAGCGCCCGCCTCGCCTCGGACCTTGCCGTCGGCGTCCACGAGCCGCATCTCCACGGTCACCGAGTCCCGGTCCAGCTCGCGCTCCAGGAACGCGCGGCGCTCCTCGGACAAGGCCTCTTCGGGCACGGTCGCCAGGAAGACGCGGGTGCGATCGCCGTGGAAGAGCAGGGTCTCCAGCGGGAGCGAGGCGGCCTCCATGGGCTCGGCGTTCCAGTCCTCGATCAGCCGGTCGAACGTCGCGAGGTCCAACCCGTCGTCGCCGCCGGGCGAGCACGCATCCGTGGCGCAGTCCCCCGCGACGGCCGACCCCGGGAGCCCGAGGATGCCCACCGCGAGCGCGAGCGCGAGCGCGCGCATCACTGGCCCTCGTACAGCGTGAGCGACGGGGCCGACACGCGGATCTCGCTGTCGCGACGGGCGTTCTTCGCGGCGGGCAGCCGGAAGGCCGCGAACGTCAGGTTCTCCTTCTCCAGCACGTCCCCGGGGAAGACCCCGTCCATGACCGTCATCGTCATCGCGTCGAGGGACTCGAGCGACCCCTTCAGGGCCTCCGCCCGCTGGGCGTCGATCGCGCTCGAGTGCAGCGCGTCGACCTGCTCGCCGCGCAGGCCCAAGGCCTCGCTGATGCGCAGCAGCTCCTTCTCCTCCTCCTCGAACGGGAGGCTCAGCTCACTCGAACCGATGGCGAGGAGGTCCGACGCGAAGAGGTCGCGCGCGACCCCGTTGATCGGGTCGGCGTCGCGGGCGGAGGCGACCTGCGCCTTCCCCGTCGGGCCGAGCTTCTTCTCGGAGCCCGGAGGCGAGAACTCGACGGGCAGCGGGGCCGTGACGTTCGCCAGGAGCTCCGCGCCGCCGACCTGCCGGACCACGAGATCCGCGGGGATGTTCTCGATCGCGAGGGGCTCGTCGCCGAGCATGTACACGACGTTGTGAGGGTCGCGGCCGTTGAAGACCGACAGCCGCATCGGGACCACGGGGCGGTCCACCCGGAAGCGGAAGCCCATGCCCTGGACGGCGCCGTCGAAGGCGGAGCCGGCCGGGAAGGACGTGTCCGCCACCCGCATGCCCGGAGACGCGTGGGCGCCCGTCGCCTGGCCGACCTTCGTCTTGATGGCCACGAAGCACCACTTCAGGCCCACGTAGTCCTCCACCACGGCGCCCATGCCGTCGGGGTAGCGGTACTCGTGCTCGTCCATCCACTTCTTCAGGGCGTCGGCCCCGCCCGCGGCGAGGACGGCGACCTCGTACATGCCGACGGCCTCCTCCTTCAGCACGACGACCTCCTCGCGCTCCAGCTTGAGCGAGTCCATCGCCGCGCCCGAGGACTTGCGCATGGCGCCGCGCGTCCCGCCGAGGGCGACCGCGCTGGGGTAGGGCCGGTGCTCGTAGACCTGCACCCGCACGACGGGGGGATCGATGGCGCCTTCGACGTGCGCGAAGAGGGCATCGTCGACCTTGCGCAGCGCGGGGACCGCGGGGAACGGGATCAGCATCCCGAACTCGGACACCTTCCCCGAGAACTCGGGCCGCAGCGCCATGGTCTGCACGCCGTCCTTGAAGGCGACGTAGGTGCGCTGGACCCCCGTCCGCTCGATGGCGGGGCCGGTGATCTGCTGCGGGAGGTGGATGGGCGGCACCATGCCGCACGGGTCCGCCATGGCGGCGGTGGGAAGGGACATCAGCGCGGCCAAGCCCGCGGCGAGCAGCGGCCTCATCGGGTCACCTCGAGGCCCGCGCCGTAGCGGGAGTCCCCGACCAGGCCGTGCTCGGCGAGCAGCGACCGCAGGGCCTCGGGGCCCTCGTCACGGCCGTAGTTCTTCACCGCCGCGAACGTGTCGTAGTCGTAGTTCGAGTACCCCGCGACGCGCCAGATGCCGACGCTGCGCAGGTTGTTGTTGATCTGCCGCTTCTCGCCGTCGAGCCCCTCCTCCTCGCAGAAGATCTGCCAGGACAGGAGGTGCCGATAGAGCGTGCGCGCCTGGTCCTTGTCCCAACGGGCCGCGGGCACGTAGAGCGCGCCCCCGGACCAGAGCGGCTTCTTCGCGCCCCTCTTGAAGGTGTAGGCGGCGATGACGTCGGCGGCGCGGGTGGGGTCTTCGCCCACGAGCGTCCCCAGGTAGCCCGCGGCCTGGCGGCGGATCGGATCACGACCGTCCTCGAGCATCACGGCGGTGAGCTCCGACGTGGGGCGGTTGCGGATGAGGGGGAGGACGGACCCGGCGAGCGGGGGCGCGTCGATGGAGAGGGCGACGAGGTGACCGGCCTCCACGGCGCCGTCGAGCAGGGCCTCGGCGCGCATGCCGACGGGCCGCTGCAGGGCCGGGAACTCGGACACCAGCGCGGCGACCGAGACGAGGTCGTCCATGGACTTCGCGCGGTTCACGCGACCGGCGGCCGCCCAGGTGCGGATCAGGTCGGGCAGCGAGCGGACCCGATGCAGCTGCAGGAGGGCGTCCTCGGCGCAGGGGGCGTCGATGGAGGTCAGGGCCTGCACGGCGCGACCGCGACGGGAGAGGTCCCCGTCGTCCATGGCGATGCCCGAGAGGACGGGGCAGGCCTCGGCGCCCGCGGAGACGAACGCGGCCACGGCGGCGTCCGCGCCGGCCGCAGAACCGAGGGCCGTCGCCTGATCGGTCCAGGCCTCGGGGACCTTGGCGGTCAGGGGGCCGGGGGCGCCGGCGTCTCCGCTCGCGGGGGGGCCGCCGGTGACGTTGGAGGGGCCCTCGCCGCCGGTGATCTTCGGCGTGTCCGTGGGGGTCGCCTCGGGGCCCGGGGTCTCGTCGATGTCTTCGAGATCCTCGGTGCAGGCGCGAGGGGTGGTGGACGCCGTCGTCAGTACGAGCAGCGCCAAGAGGGATCGGGTCATCGGGGTCCTCCAGGGTGGCAGTCAACCACAGACCTCCCCTCTTCGGAGAGGTTCCCGGGCGGCTCCCCGAGGCTACCGGCCGCGACGCCCCACGCGCTTCCAGATGCGGCGCAGGTCCCCGAAGCCGGGGGCGAACACCTCTTTGTAAATCCGGTCGTACATTGCCCGCGCCTCGGGATCCGGCGTGGTGACGGGCGCCTCGGGGACCATCGCTTCGCAAGCGGCGTCCATGGACGGGTGCACGCCGCCGCCGACGGCGGCCACCAGGGCCGCGCCGCGCGCCGCGAGCTCCTCGGACGGGGGGCGGTGGACGGGCAGCCCGGTGGCGTCCGCGAGGATCCGCACCAGGAGGTCGGAGCGCGATCCGCCGCCCCCGACGCGGAGGGACGTCACCCGCTCGCCCGTCCCCTTCTCGAGGATCGCGAGGCCGCGACGCAGGTCGAGCACGATGCCCTCGAGGAGGGCGCGGAACATGTGCGCCCGCCCGTGGTTCTGCCGGAGGCCGGTCCACGTCCCGGATTCGTGCGCGTTCTGGAGGCCCGGCGCCCACCGGGGCCAGCTGCGCACGCCGTCCGAGCCGGGGGCCACGGCCTCGGCCTCGCGGCACAGCAGCGCCTCCACGACGGTCCCCTCCTCGTAGGCCTGGGCCGTGAGGTCGCGACCGAACTCCCGCGCGAACCAGCCGACGGTCCACATCCCCAGGAAGACCATGTACTCCTCGGTCCACGCCCCGGGCTCCACGAACGCGTTGCAGACCCACTTGTAGGTGGGGCTCTCGTGGGGCTCCCGCGTCACCACGCAGATCGACGATCCGGTCCCCAGGCTGACGGCCGCCGCCCCGGGCGCCGAGCCGGGACGCACGCCCGCGCCGAGCGCCTCGGCCTGCTTGTCGCCGCCGCACGCGTAGATGGGCAGGCCCTCGGGCAGCCCCGTCGCCTCCGCGCCCGCGGCGTGCACCCGGCCGACCTCGGTCCCGGCCTCGACCACGTCCGCCAGCCAGCGTCGCTCGAAGCCCAGCAGCCGGTACATCGGCCCGCCGTCGAACCAGTCCCGCCCCTTCACGTCGAACGGCCACGCCCCCGGCAGGCCCCCCGGCGCGACGGCCATGTGCCCGCACAGCTCGTGGTGCAGCCACGCCTCGATGGGCACGATCCAGTGCGCCGAGTCGAGGAGCTTGGGCGCTCGCTCCCGCCACAGCCGCGGCATGGAGCGACCGAGCAGGCGCGGGAGCAGCCCGTCCTCGCCCATCACCTTCAGGCCCAGCCGCAGGGGCGCCCAAGGCTCCGAGTCGATGCGGGGACGGCGACGGTCGAGCCAGGACACGGCGTCCTTCAGGGGGGTGCCGTCCGCGTCCGCGGCCACGATCACGCTGCGCTGGGTGGTGAGGGCCGCGGCGGCGATGCGGGCCGGGTCGCCCCCCCAGGCCGCGAGCAGATCCTTCACCGAGCCGAACAAGCAGTCGCGGATGTCGACCGGGTCCTGCTCCACGGCACCCTCTTCGGGGTGGCGCATGGGCTGGTGCGCGCGGGCGGCCTTGGCGACCACCGCGCCGTCACGATCGAACAGGAGGGCGCGAGACGACTGGGAGCCGGAGTCGAGCGCGAGGACGAGATCTGGGGCGTCGGGCATGGCCGCGCGAGTCTGCCACGTTCGGTATACAGTGCGCCGCCATGTCCGACGTCGTGCGATTCGAGTTCGAGAAGCCGGAGCGATTCAAGGCCGTCGAGTACGACGCCCGCGTCGTCCGCCGGGAGTGGGTCACGCCGGACACGCTCGAGATCGGGTTCGAGCCGGTCGGCGCCAGCATGTTCGACTTCCACCCCGGACAGTACGTCTCGGTGGTGCTGGACGCGGACGAGGGCGCCGGCCTCAAGCGCGAGCTGCGGCCCTACTCGATGTGGAACCACCCCGAGGAGTTCCAGTACGTCGTGACCGTCGCGAAGATGGTCGACGGCGGCCGCTGCACGTCGTGGATGCGGGACGTCCCCGTGGGCGCGCCCCTCAAGTTCGTGGGGCCCCTCGGCGGCTTCGTGCTCCGGCGTCCCCTGCACCCACACATCTACTTCGTGGCCACGGGCACGGGCGTCGTGCCCTTCCGGGCGATGCTCAAGGACATGCGCGCCTCGGGCGAGCTGCGGCGGGTGAAGACCACGCTGCTGTTCGGCGTCCGCACCCAGGACGACCTGTTCTCCGTGGACGAGTTCGAGCGGTACGCGCGCGACTTCCCCGACTTCACCTTCGTGCCCACCCTGTCGCGCGCCAAGCCCGGCTGGGCGGGCGCGACCGGACGGGTCACGGCGCACCTCGCCGAGTGGGATCTACCGGTGGACGACATGCAGATCTACTTTTGCGGCAACGGCCGGATGGTCACCGACGGAGTGGAGCTCATGAAGCAGAAGGGCCTGAACCCCCGCACCCGACGCGTCATCGTCGAGAAGTACTTCGACTGATGCGCATCTTCCGGACCGCCCTGATCCTCACCGTCCTCGGCCTCGGGGGCTGCACCCAGTGCGAGCGTGCGTGCCGGGCCGAAGCGAACGCGTACGACGCCTGCCTGCGGGACTGGGGACAGGAGTGGCGGGACCTCGGCGCGGACGACCGGGACGACTACCGCGAGACCTGCACGGCCACCTGGAACATGTACCTCGACGGCCTCGAGTCCGAGGCCCGGGCGGACGAGATCGGCCAGTGCGGCGACCTGGCGGACGACCTCGTCGCCGCCTCGGACTGCGACGGCTACCGAGCCGCGCTCCAGGCCTACGGGGTCGTCGACTAGCTGTTGCGGCGTCGCAGCACGGCGCCCCCGACCAGCAGTCCGGCCATCAGCCAGCCCGCGCCCGGGGCCTCGTCCGAGGCCGCGATGGACTCGGTGCAGCCGCCCCCGCCGCCCTGGTTGCCCGTGAACGTGATCGGCGAGTAGCTCGTCTCGAGGTTGTCGGCGATGAGCACGTTGGCGAAGCCGTAGGCGTTCTGGCCGAGGCTGTCCGTCACGGTGACCATGATGGTGGGGAAGAAGCCGATCAGCTGGGAGACGCTCGGGTCGTCCTCGGTGGGGGCGAGCCAGCGCACGCGGGAGCTGATGCTGTTGTCGGGGTAGCTGCCGCGGTCCGTGGACCACACGTAGCTGAGCTGCTCGTCCGGCGAGACCACCAGCACCTCGGCCCACACGGAGCCGCCCAGGGGCACCTGGAAGGTGTCGGTGATGACGCCGCCGATGATGCGGGGAGGCGTCGACGGGTCGATGCACTGCGAGCCGTCCTGGTTGCCGTCGATGATGTCGTCGCAGTTGGAGTCGACGCCGTTGCACCACTCGACCGCACCCTCGAACACGTCGGGGTCCGCGTCGTCGCAGTCGCCCGTGGCCTCGGTCTGACCGTCGCCGTCGTCGTCGAAGTACGTGGTGTCCTCGTCGACCGTGCCGTCGCAGTCGTCGTCGATGAAGTTGAGGCCTTCGTCCGCGCCGGGGTTGATCTCGAACCCGTCGAAGATGAAGTCGCCGTCGAGGTCCGCGTCGCTGTCGTTGCAGTCGCCGAACGGGGCGGCGACGCCGTCGATGCAGGCGAGCGGGCCGTTGCAGACCGAGTCGTCCTCGCAGTAGCCGTCGCAGTCGTCGTCCCACACGCCGGTGTGCTCGTCCACCGTGCCGTCGCAGTCGTTGTCGAGGTTGTCCTCGACCTCGATGGCCTGGGGGAAGATGTCGGGGTTGCCCTCGGCGCAGTCGCCCTGGTTGGGGTCGTAGCCGTCGCCGTCCGTGTCCGCCTGGGACAGGGGGAAGTCGATGGCCGCCACGAACACGTCCGAGGAGCTCAGGGGGCAGCCGTCGCTCACGGTGAGCGTGAGGGTCTGCAGTCCGCCGGGGACCGGGGGGTTGTTCTCGTCGATGTCCACGTCGAAGGTGACGCGGCCGTTCTCGTCCGGGAACTCGTCCTCGATGAGGAGGTCGCCGAGGAACATCTGCACGTACAGCGAGTTCGGCGGCTGCTCCGCGTCGAGCACCCGCGCGCTCACCTGCAGCTGCTGCCAGCTGTGGAAGAAGGTCGCGGTGGAGGGCGACGTGACGGTGATGCTCGGGGGGGTGCAGTTGAGCGCGGACTCGCCGTTGCCGAGCAGGAAGATCGTGAACTCGGGCCGGATGGGGTCCGAGGTGTGGATCTTGAGCTGGGCCGACACGCCCTGGAGGTTCAGGGGGGTGAAGGCGACCTCGAGGAGCGAGGCCGAGCCCGCCAGGATCGGCTCGTCGAGGAGCACCTGGTAGGAGCCGTCCTCCCAGAAGTTGCAGCCGCCCACGCGGTTGTCCTCTTCGTCGTACTGCGGGAGGTCGGCGCCGGGGCAGGTGAGCTCGAACGCGGGCTGCGTCTCGGACTGGATGAGCTCGATCTGCGTGATCCAGAGGTCGTCGTCGCCCTCGTTGCGGACCTCGACGACCTGGCGGTGCTCGGTGTCGGTGAAGCGGAACCCGAAGTCGACGATCGTCTCGCTGACGCGGGCGTCGGGGCCGCTGGTGGCGGAGTGACCGACGAACGCGACGGTCTTCTCGGCCTCGTCGACGTCGTCCGAGTAGATGTCCAGGGCGGCGAAGGTGTCGAGCCCTTCGACGGCCGTGTACCGCACCTCGACGATGGCGAAGTCGTGGGGGCCGATGATCGACGGGACCGTCTCCTGGACGAGCTCCCAGTTGTCGTCCGACTGGTAGTTCAGGCCGACCTCGAGGATCTCGAGATCCTGGTCGCCGGCGTTGTGGATGTGGACCTCGTTGACCAGCTCCGTGCCGCCGGGCAGCACCGGGATCTCGATGAGCCGCTCGGGGATGAAGATGTCGCCGAGCTCGATGACCGCGTTGGCCAGCGCCTGCTGCTGGGCCTCCTCGCAGGTGATCCCCGGGTCCGCGATCGGGACCGGGCACTCGTCCGGGTTGTCCTCGGAGGGACAGCCGACGCCGAGGGCGAGGGAGGAGAGCAGGCACAGGATCATCGACTTACGCATCGTCGACCTCTCGACAGGGTGCAGGGACCCCGAGCTGGAACTTCCGAATCGGCAGGAATCTAACCCGCATCGTTCGTTTCCGTCCAGATGCGAAGACGTGCCCGACTCGCTCGGATCCCGCCAAAAAAACTTCGGCTCAGCGCGCGCGGACGTCCAGCACCACGGAGTAGGCGCTCGGGAGGGCGGGGTGGCCGGCCACCGAGAGCGCCAGGGGACGGCCCGGGTCGAGGAGGAGACGCTGCGCTCCGACCTGCGGATAGTCGGTGGAGAAGCCCGCGTCGGAGACGACGGAGTCGGGGGCGGCGTCTTCGACGGAGAAGACCACCCAGTCCAGATCGGACTCCGACGCCCAGGCGCCGTCCTCCTCGGTGGGCTGGTACGGGGCGTTGAAGTCGCCCTCGGGGCGCTCGGTCCAGGTGAGCGCGATCTCGACGGACACGGGCACGTCGGAGGTGAGCGAGAAGAAGTCCGTCTCGCCCGTGAACCAGCCCGAGAAGCGGGGCTGCTGCGTGTCCGTGACCCCGTCGCCGTCCACGTCCAGGGGATGGTCGGGCCACGTGGGCCAGTCCTCCGACTCGTCGAAGCCGCAGTCGTCGGTCGCGCCCGAGATCGTGACGATCGACAGGGGCAGGAGCGTCCCGATCCCCTGGATCGTGCGCTCCGGCAGGGCGTCCTCGGTGACCGTGAGCCGGGACGGCTGCGGGGGAGGGCCCTCCTCCTCGGGGAGGTGGGCGAACAGGGGCCAGTCCTCGCAGGCCGCGCCCAGGAAGGTGGGCGCGAGGAGCAGGACGAAGGCGGAGCGGAGCGCGCGGGAGGCCACGGCCGCAGCATACCCCGGCTCAAGTCGAGCGCCCCCCGGCCGATGAAGGGGGCGTCAACCCTCGCGAGGTCGCCGTCGATGTCCCTGAAGAACGCCCTCACCGGTCTCGTGGACCGGATGTTCCGCCACTCGGATCTCGACGAGGCGCTGGGGCTCGACGATCTCACCCGCCTCGAGCGCGGCCTCCCCCTCCTGGGCGAGACGTCCTCGATGCCCGCGCCGGACTTCGGGGAGGACGGACCCACGATGGAGCTCGCGCCCTCGCCGTCCCCCCAGGGAACACCGTCCGGGCCGCCGAAGCCGCACGTCCTCCAGATCGACGACGCCATGGACGACGCCGACGAGCGCCAGGCCGTGGAGGCGATCCCCGACGTCACGCTCGGGGACGAGGACGAGCCGTGGCACGGCGCCTCCGCGACGCCCGACGAGGGCTGGATGAGCAAGGGCTGGACCCTCCCCGAGGAGCGCCCGCCGCCGTCGTCGATCTACTCGGTGGAGCGGGTGCACGAGGGCGACGACGATCCCGAGTCCTCCGTCGCCGTCGCCCCGGCGTCCCCGCCCCGTCGCCTCGTCGACGCCGTCCTGCAGGCCGAGCCGCCCGCCCGGGACCTGTTCAGCGACATCGAGGACCACCCCGGCGCGAGCGCGTCCTTCGACGCCCTCGAGCCCGCGTTCGCGTCCGGCGTGCACGAGACGCGTCCCCCCATCCGGGGCACCGAGGAGATCACCGGGAGTCGGCTGGAGACGCTTCCGGAGGGGACGGCGGCCTGATCTCGGCGCGGGGATCCGCGAAGAGCTGGTACGGGAACCCGCAACAGAACGACGGCCCCACGTGCGGCCAGTCCCTCGGATCCTGCCGCGGCGGCGGCTCGGACCGGGCGTCCCCGGCGTCGATCGTGCGCGCCACCTCCGTGGACGCGACGTGCCAGGTCCACCCCCGCGCGATCCCCACCGCCAGGACCGCCACCACGACGGACGCGGCCGCCCGCGGGCGACGCTCGGCGATGGAGGCCCAGGCCGCCGCGAGGGGGATCGTGGGGAGCAGGAGGTACCAGTCGCCGCCGTCGTTGGGCAGCACGTGGAGGACGGGGACCGCCGCCACCGCCGCGGCGCCGAGGGCGAGACGAGCCTTGGGCGCGGCGCCCCGCAGGCAAGCCAGGGTCGCGGCCACGGCCACCACCAGCCCCAGGAGATCGGGGCCCCGGGGAACCGCGAGGGGCCGGAACGTCGGGACGAACGCCTCCACCGCGTACAGCGGCCAAATCGGCAGCGCGCTCGCCCACGCGCCGGGGCCCGGCAGGTAGGCAGCGTCCACCTCCTGGATCGCCAGCCCCACCGCGAACGGCGCGGCCGCCGCGATCGCAGGGATCCAGGCGCGCGGGTCGCGCCTCATCCACCAGAGGACCGCGGGGAGGACGATCGCCGTCTCCTTGCACAGCACCGCCACGGCCACCGCCGCCGCCGCGATCCCCACCCGCTCGCGATCCCATGCGATGAGGGCGATCACGGCCGCGATCCCCATCGCCAGGTCCGCCCGACCCCCGACCCAGCCCGCCACCGCCACGTGGGCTCCGTGGGCCGCGAACCAGGCCGCGCCCAGGGTCGCCGCGGGGAGGGCGAACCGCTGCCGGAGCCAGGCGAAGACGCCCACGCACAGGACGACGTAGCCCGTCCCCGAGCCCAGGTGGCGGACCCACGCGGGGGCGTCCGCGTCGAGGCGGAAGAGGTACGGGAGCAGCGGTCGCCACGTCCCCGAGCCGCCCAGAGGCAGGCTCCACGGCGCGAGCGGATCGAGACCCAGCCACTTGATCGCCTCGAACGCCATCACCCGCTCGTCGACGAGGAGCGGCGCGGTCAGGGTGGGCAGCACGAGCGCCGCGGCGACGAGCGCGACGACCCCGGCGGCGAGCGTGTCGGGAGAGGACTGCGGGGGCTTCTGCGGAGGGGGCGGCAACCTGCTTACAATACCGCCCCGTGACGACCGTCCCCCGCCTCCGCGACACCCTCTCCGTGCGTCGAACGACGGACAAAGGCCCCGTGCAGTTCGTGATCTTCGACGAAGGCGGGACCGAGCTGTTCCGCCTCACCTCCGACGGCTGGTACCTGCTCACCCTGCTCGACGGGGTGTCGTCGGAGACCGAGGTTCAAGGCGCGTACCGGAACCAGGTCGGTCGCGACATGCCCCTCGACGAGCTCCAGGGCTTCTGCGCGGCGCTGGCCGAGGCCGGCGTCCTCAACTCGACGGACCGCGCTGTGCGGATCCTCGCGTACCTCGCCGAGCAGGGCGTCACCTACCGCGCCGCCCGCCCCGACCGGCGGGAGGCCGTCCATCCGGACACCGGCTCCCCCGACGACCCGCGCCTCGCCGACCGTCGCGACGCCGTCGAGGCCTCGACGCGATTCCAGGTGGCGGTGGCGCACCTCAACGACGGCCGCCTCGAGCAGGGCCTCGCCGTGTTTCGCGAGCTCGCGGCCGATCGCCCGGGCGACGTGCGGGTGGGCGAGATCGTCGGGCACCTCGAGTTCCTGACCGCCGCGGAGGCGAACCCGGACCTGACGGAGGACCGCCGGGACCCCACCTGGGAGGCCTTCGATCGCGCCCTCGCGGCGATGCTCGCGAAGGGCGTCTGTCCGGCGTGCGCGGAGCCGATCGAGGTCGCGCTGTACCGACCCAACCGGTGCGGCGCCTGCGGCGCGTCCTTCACGGCCACCGCCCTCCGTCGCACGGAGTCCCAGCGCGCAGGCGACGCGTGACCGACCCGTGGGCGACCGCCCCCCTCCGAGACGCGACGGCGGAGGAGCGGGCCGATCTCGAGGACGTGGACTTCGACGCGACCGCCTTCTCCGAGCTCGCGGCGCAGCTCCGCGAGGACCGCTTCCCCGCCAACGCCCTGGACGCGACCGTGCAGGCCCCCGGCCCCGGCGCGATCCGCCGACTCCCGCCCCCGGGATCGTGGCAGGGCGACGCGCTCCCGGACGCCGGGACCCAGCTGCTCGCCTCGGGCCGGGCCGCCCTCATCCTGCTCAACGGGGGCATGGCCACCCGCTTCGGGGGCCGGGTGAAGGGCGTCGTGGACGCGCTCCCCGGGCGGTCGTTCCTCGCGCTCCAAGCCGACCGATTACGTCGCATGGGGGCCGGCCTCGGCGCGCAGATCCCGCTGCTGATCATGAACTCCCGGGCCACCGAGGGACCCACGCGCGCCCACCTCGAAGCGAACGACCACTTCGGGCTCGATCCGTCCGACGTGCGCCTGTTCCGCCAGAGCGGCGCGCCGCGGCTGAACGAGGACGGCAGCCTCTATCGGGACGCGTCCCGGGCGCTGTCCATCTACGGGCCGGGGCACGGCGACCTGCTGCCGTCGCTGCGGAGGACGGGCGCGCTCGCGTGGGCGCGCGCGAGGGGCGTCGAGTACCTGCTGATGGCGAACGTCGACAACCTCGCCGCGGAGCTCGATCCCCGCCTGCTGGGGGCGTTCGCCGCGGGCGGTCACGCCATGATGGTCGAGGCCGCCCCGAAGCTCCCCGACGACGTGGGAGGCGCCCCCGCGGACGTGGACGGCCGGACCGTCATCGTCGAAGGGTTCGCCTTCCCGGACGGCTTCGACCACGCCTCCCTGCCCGTGTTCAACACCAACACCCTCTGGTTCCGCGCCGACGCGATCGACCGCGACGTCCCCCTGCGCTGGTACTGCGTCCGCAAGACCGTCGACGGCGGGCGCGTCGTGCAGTTCGAGCGGCTCGTCGGTCAGGCCAGCTGGTCGCTCGAGACGTCCTTCGTGGAGGTCCCCAGGAGCCGCTTCCTGCCCATCAAGAGCCCCGCCGATCTCGACGCGGCCCGCCCCACGCTGCGCGCTATGTTCGGCGTCGGCCTGAACGTCCTGACTGGAGTCCGCTGATGCGTCGTCCCCTCCTCCTCGCGCTCGTCGCCATGCTCGCGGGCCTCCTGACGGGCTGCCCCGAGCAGAAGGACTTCGACCTCGACCCGCGGCCCCACCGCGACTACATCCAGGCGCTCGAGAACCTGCTGTACGCCCCGTCGCCGCCGAAGGTGGAGACCACCGAGGCCGTGGTGAAGACCGCCACGCAGCTCGCGGGGAGCCTCGACGCGGGCCGCCCCCCGGGCCCCTCGAAGAAGGCCGCCGAGGCCGTGAGGGGCTGGGTCGCGACGTTCGACGTGCAGGGGCAGTCCGGGTACGTGGCCATGGACCTCTCGAGCGCGCGCAAGTCGTGGCAGACCCTGCGCGACGCGAACTTCCGCCCCGAGCCCTTCTTCAAGATCGCCACCGGCGACCTCGACGACCTCCAGCGCTCCCGCACCGGCGGCGTGGACAAGATGCAGCTCACGCTCATCACCCTCGTGGCGGGCGAGCTCCACTCGGTGCTGGAGAAGGGACGCCTCGAGGCGGAGACGTTCGGCGAGATCGCGGGCGACGTGACCGCGGACTCCCCCGAGGCCACCGCCATCAAGCTCGAGTGGGACGAGTGGGTCGTCGCCTGGGAGCGCAAGCTCGGCGCGGTCGACTGGCCCGAGCGGCCGCCCCTCGCCGCCGAGGAAGTAGGGGCCATCTACCAGCAGCTCAAGAACGCCGAGCAGGAGCTCCAAGGGGTGACCGGGAGCCACGAGTCCGGCGTGACGCCGAAGGTGGTCCGCACCGCCCGGCTCGACGAGGCGGGCAAGCTGATCGAGGCGGCGCAGGCGCGGATCACCGCGCTCCGCGAGTAGTTCTCAGGACGTCGGCGCGCCCGACCCCACCAGCAGGTAGAGCGCCGCCGCCGCGCGCACCGCGACGTGGGGGTCTTCGTCCGTGAGGAGCTGCTCCATGAGCGGCTTGTTCTCCTCGGCGCAGGTGGCCGCCGCCGCGTCCACGGCGAGCTCGCGGACGGTGGGGATCTCGGCCTTGAGGCCCAGCTCCACGACGCTGCGCCACTGGGCGCCGCCGTCCGCAACGATGGCCTGCAGCACGTCGTTCATGACCCGGTCGTCGCCCTGGCTGAAGAGCCCCTGGATCGCCAGCCCGAGGCCGTCCGATCCGCGCGCCACGGCGGCGGCGGCGGCCCCCGCGCGGGTGGCGGAGTCCCCCACGGAGAGGGCCTGCTCGAGGGCGCGGTCGACCATGGTGTCGGCGCCCACCCCGGGCACCGCGAGGGCGGCGGTCGCGGCCTGAGTCACGAGCGCGTCGTCGTCCGCGAGCACGGCCATGACCCACGCGGCCCGGTCCTTGCCGCGGCCTCGGACGAGCACGGGGGCCCACTCGCGGCGCCCCTCCACGTCCGCGGCCTGCCACGCGGCCTTGGGATCCGCCCAGCCCGCGTCGGGCAGCAGCTGGAGCGCGGCGGCGGCGGCGAACTTCTCGCCCGCGGTGCCGCCCGCGGCGGTCTTCTTCAGGAACTTCATGCGCTTGCGGTCGGGCTTCGCGGCCGTGATCCCCGCCACGCCGAGGACCCGCAGGGGGCCGGGCGCGGTCTCCGCCCAGCCCTGGAGGCGGTCCCCCGTCCAGCCCCCGACGCCCGCGCCGTCCGGCCCGATGAGCGCCAACGCGGTGGCCCGATGCACGTCGCCCGCGTCCGCCAGCGACGTGACGACGCCGCCCAGGAACTCCTCCTTGCCGGGCCCGTCCGGGAGGCGAATCGCGGCCAGCAGGCCGGCCTCGCGCAGCTCCTCGGACGACGACGACGCGGCGGTCGCGATGAGCGCGATCGCCTCGGCGACCTTCTCCTGGCCGAAGTCTCCGCGGGCGACGTGACGGCCCGCCGCGCGGACGGTGCGCGCCTGCAGATCCGGGTTCGCGTCCCCGCCGAACCCGCTCACGATGTCCCACGTGGCGTTGGGGTCCAGGTTGCCGGGCAGCGCGTCGATCACCGCGGCGACCTCCGAGGAGCGCACGGCGACCTTCGTCATGGAGCCCTCACCCAGGTGCTTCGGGGTGAGCACGTCCTGGAAGAAGGCGGGACCGGCGAGGCTCGCGGAGCCGCAGCGGGCGAGGGACGCGTAGTCGGAGACGAGCCATCGCCCGCCCGCCCCGAGGACGACCTCGCGCAGGACCTCGGGCTCGTGCCGGGCGAGCGCGCCGTTGAGGGCCGAGTACTCGGCCGCGGCCTCGGGGCGCTTCTCCTGATCGAGCCGGATGAGGACCCGGAAACGCCAGCCCGCGAGGCTGTCGCTGTACTTGCCCAGGTACTTCTCGAGGTACCCGAGCGCGGCGTCGTACTTGCCCTGCTCGCGGAGCTTCTCGACCTGCTCGATCATCTTCTGCTCGGGGGTCTTGCAGGACACGGTGCCGGCGGCGAGGCCGGCGATCAGCAGCGTGGTGGCGAGGCGGCGGGGGAGGGTCGAGGGCATGAGCGAACCTTGTCGATGTCGGGGCGGGCGCGGTAGACAGGGGTCCCGGGCGCGAGTCGTCGCATGCCTACCTCAATCGTGAGGAGAAGTCATATGGGCCTCCGGGCTCTCCTGCTGGTCCTCGTCGCCGGGCTCGTCTGTGGCTGCCCCGCGCAGGACGACGACGACACCGCGGTCCCGCCGGACGACGACGACACCCCCACCCCGACGCCGGATCCCCTCGCGGAGACGATCGGGGTGTTCAACCTCATCAACGTCGTGCAGCCCGACGGATCGTCGTACGTCGACTTCAGCGGGGCCTTCGGGACCTTCGCGGGCGTGGACCTCGCCACCCTCGCCCCGGGCGGGTACCTCGGCGGCTTCGACCTGGGCGTCAGCACCTTCCGCTACGACCTGGGCGGCTACCCGGTGCCCGCGGAGGGCACCGCCGAAGTGGTGGATCTGCTCGAGTACCTGCCCTGGGTCCCCGCGGACGAGACGTGGTGGGACGGGGGCAACGCGGTCGCGGCGGGCAACTACCTGTCGTCCCGGTTCGTCTGGACGAGCGAGGACGAGAAGGCCTCCGTGCTCGCCTACGCCGTGGACGATCCGCTCAGCCCCGGCGGCGCCGCCTGGACCGCGGGCGGACGCGTCGGCTTCGAGATCGCGGGGGGCCCGGACGTCGTCGCGGCCGCGTTCCCCGACGCCATCGCGTTCCCCGCCGCCGTGGACCTGCTCTCCCCCGCGGAGGGGACGTCGATCGAGAGCCCCGCCGCCCACGACCTCGAGGTCTCCTGGACGCCCGCGGCCGACGGCGCCTCGGTGATGGTCCTGCTCGTGTCCGACCTCGGACCCGCGTACGTCGCCTCCGTGGCCGACTCCGGCGCGCACACCATCCCGTCGACCGTCCTGCACGACGAGCTGCCGGGGAGCACCTACGAGGTGATCGTGGCGCGGGACCTCGAGGCGATCCTCGACCACCCCCAGGGCGACATCGTGCTGCGCACCCGCGAGGAGGCGCGCGCGACCGTCGAGCTCCTGCCGGATCTCCTCATCACCCCCGGCTTCGGCGAGCCCGGCACCGTGGGCCAGTACACCGTCGACTGGTTCACCGGCCAGTGGACGGAGGGGACGTCGCTCGATCTGGGCGAAGGCATCAACGTGAGCGCGATCTTCCCGGACGCCGGGGTCCCGGGCCGCGCGCTGGTCAACCTCACGATCCTCCCCGACGCGCCGGTGGGCTTCCGCAGCGCCGAGATCTTCAACGGCGACGACTTCCACACCGAGGACGTCGCCTTCTGGATCTACAACCTGCCGCCCGTGGACGACTGCGCCGGGGCGGACGCCCTGGGCCCCCTCGGCGTGGAGGTGTACGCGTCGTCGACGGAGGGGCTGTCCAACGACATCAGCTCGGACATCGCGTGCCTCGAGTGGACGCTCAACGGCAACGACGCGGTGTACCGGATCGACCTCTTCGAGGGCGAGGACTTCGTGGCCTGGCTGGACGCGCCGGAGCCGGGGGACGGCGCGCTGATCCTGCTCGAGGTGTGCGGGGATCCGGCGAGCGCCGTGCTGTGCTCGGACGTCGGGTTCGCGGGGGAGTTCGAGGAGATCGTCTTCGAGGCCCCCCGCGACGGCACCTGGTACCTCGTCGTGGACGCCTACACCGTGGCCGGCTACGGCACGCGCGACATCTCCTACGAGCTGACGGTCGCGTACGGCGAGCTGATCCCGACCCTGCTGGACCCGGGGTGGATCGTCCCCGGCACGAGCCGGGTGCAGACGATCGTCGCGGACACGCCGTGGCAGGGCGTCACCACCGCGTCCGTCGAGCTCGGCGCCGGCCTGACCGCGGACGCCGTGCAGATCCTCCCGGACCCGACCGTGCTCGAGGTCACCGCCTCGGCCGCGCCCGGCGCCGAAACCGGCCCCCGCGAGGTCGTCGTGTCCCCGACGATCGGCGACCGGGCCGAGTACCCCGACGGCCTCTGGGTCACCGGCTGGCCCTCCCTCGACACGTGCGGCGAGGCGCTGGTGGCGGATCCCGTCACGTCGGGCAGCTTCACCGGCTGGGCGGTGGGCTCCACGACCGCCATGCCCGACGCGACCTGCTTCACCTGGGGGACGGACGGGCCGGAGGTGTTCCTGCCCGTGGACATCGGCGCCGGCGAGACGCTCACGGCCACGGCCAACACCGTCGACGCCCTCGACGACCTGCAGCTGTTCGTGCTCAGCGACTGCGGCGACGCCACGTCGTGCATCGAGGAGGCGTCGTCCGACGACGGGCTGGGCGGCGAAGAGGAGCTGATCGACGCGTGGGCGCCCCCCGCCCCGGGCCGCTACTACCTCGCCGTGGGCCTGTTCGGAGCGCCGTTCGACACCTTCGCCCCGGCCTGGGGCTACGACCTCACCGTCGTCGTCGAGTGACCATGCGGGACGGGGCCCCCGGTCGGCCCCGCTCGGGGCCCTCGAAGAGCACGCCGAACCACGCGACGAAGCCCACGACGCCGCCGGCCAGCTGCAGCGAGTAGGGCGTCGGACTGCCGGCGCCCCAGATCGCGAAGTCGCCCACGAACTGGACCATCGTCCAGAGGCCGAGGAAGGACCACACCGAGAGGCGGGGGTGGTCGAAGAAGATCAGGAAGCTGATGCGCGCCCGCGGGACGGAGAGCCCGTAGAGCACGATGAGGGCCGTGATCCCCGCGCCCGCGCCCACGAGCGGCGCCTCGGACGTCGGGCCGCCGAGGGCGTAGGCGAGGGAGCCGAAGACCGTGCCCGCGAGCAGCGTGGACAGGTAGCGGCGGGTGCCGAGCATCGCCTCGACGCGATCGCCCAGGGCCGCGAGGAAGTAGACGCTGACCAGCAGGTGCGCGAGCGTCACGTGCACGTAGAAGGACGAGACCAGCGGCAGCCCGGCCCCGGCCAGGGGGCGCGCGGGCTTGAAGCCGAAGGTCTCCGCCGCGCCCGGCAGCGTCATGGTCGTGGCGCCCACCACCGCGAGGGACGCGATGACGCCCCAGGTGACCATGCCTCGACGGGCGTCCGGGATGCCGGGGATGCTCGCGAAGGAGTAGGGGGCGGCGTCGTCGGTGGGCTCGAGGTGGCCGCGCAGGGCCGCGGGATCGTTGCGACGCGCGGGCTCGACGGGGAGCGGCGGCAGGGGCGTGTCGAGGGACGGATCGGGGGCCTCGGGCTTCGTCCGCCCGATGGCGGCCCGGGGCGGCGCGGGCTTCGGAGCCGGGCGCGCGACGGGGGCGGGGGCCGTGGGCTCGCGCGCGGCCGCGGCGGGACGTGGAGGGATCGAGGCGAACCGGCTCCGCTTGGGCGGGTCCGGGGGGCGGTGCGGGAGCGCGGTCCACGCGTCGGCGTCCACCCAGGCGAGGTGGCACGACGTGCACAGGGACACCTGCGCGGCCTCGGAGTCGCCGATCCGAACGAGGCAGGAGGCGTTGCCGCAGGACGTGCAGGGGCGCCCGTCGGGGGCCTCACCCGCGGCGGCGGTCTGCCATCCGCGGCCCACCTCCTGGGGTGTGCAGTGACGCCGGAGGACCTCCATGGTCGCGGCCCGTCCGCAGCCGTTCCCGCACACCCGCGTGGCCCCTCGAGGCCCGGGCGTGATCTCGATTTCGCCGGAGCAGACCGGGCAGGCGTACAGGGCGCTACCTCCCGAGGGGGGTGAAACGGCGACAGCGGCGGATGAGGCACGTGACATGCCCCGATCATCGGCTGATCTCCACTCTACTTGACGGGATCCTACCGGGGGCGGAGGCCCCGGGGTTCACACCCGCTGGGTGCGATCCGCCGCGATCGCGTCGCGCTGAGCCCGGGGGATCGGGAGCGGATAGACGCCGTCGAAGCAGGCGGCGCACCGCTTTCCGGGGCGCACCGCGTCGAGGCCCTGCACCGACAGGAACGTGAGGGAGTCGATGCCGAGGTCGTCCGCCCAGCGAGCCTCCATCCGCCGCTGCTCCTCGCGCCCCACCGGGGCGTCGTCGTCCCGACCCGGATCGAGGTAGCGGCGGGCGGCGAGCTCGTCCTTGGTGGACATGTCGATGCCGTAGAAGCACGGGTTCAGGACCGGGGGCGCGTGGATGGCGAAGTGCACGGCCGTGGGCCCCTGCGCCCGCACGATGTCGAGGAGGCGGCGGATGGTGGATCCGCGCACGATCGAGTCGTCGATGATCACGACGCGCTTCCCGTCGAACTCGCTGCGGATGAGGTTGAGCTTGAGCCTCAGGGCGGCGTCCCGCGCCCCCTGGGAGCCCATGATGAACGTCCGACCCGAGTAGCGATTCTTGATGAACCCCTCGCGGCAGGGCGCGCCCAGCTCCTCGGCGAAGGCGATGGCCGCGGGTCGCGAGGTGTCCGGCACGGCGATCACGCGGTCGACCTCGAACCCCTTCGCCTTCCACTCCGCCGCGAGGCGCCGCCCCATGGCCAGGCGCGCCTCGTAGACGGTGGCCTCGCCGACGACCGAGTCCGGGCGGCTGAAGTAGATCGACTCGAAGATGCACGGCGCGGGCGTCCGCACCTCGACGTCCCGCACCAGGGGCTCCTGCCCGGCCTGGAGGAACACGGCCCGGCCCGGCGGGAGATCCCCGCGCGACTCGAAGCCGAGCGCGTCCAGCGACACCGACTCCGAGGCGACCATCCAGGCGTCGCCGCGGCGGCCCCACACCCCCGGGCGGATGCCGTGGGGATCGCGGAACCCGACGAGGGTGGGCACCCCGTCGATCTCGAGGAGGATCGCGAGGGTGTAGGCGCCCTCGACCACCCGCACGGTGTCGCGCAGGGCGGCGCACACGTCGTCGATCGTGTGGTTGCGGCGGCGACGCTCCATCAGCGCCTCGGTGAAGATGCAGAGCACCGGCTCGACGTCGCACGCCGACAGGAGGTGGATCGAGTGATCGGCCAGGCGCGCGCGCAGGCGGTCGTAGTTCGTGACGTTGCCGTTGTGGGCCATGATCACGCCCGGTCGACGGTCGAAGAAGGGCTGCGCGTCCGCGAGCACGCCCTTGCCGATCGTGGGGTAGCGGACGTGGCCGATCCCCCCCTGGCCGACGAGCGCCTCCACCACCTCCCGATCGAAGACGTCGCGCACGAGGCCGACGCCGCGGTGGGTCGGGAACCGTCCGCCGTCGGCCGTGATGATCCCGCAGGAGTCCTGTCCACGATGCTGAAGCGCCTGCAGGCCCGTGGAGAGCGCCCCCGCGACGGGGCCGTCCGCAACCATTCCGATGAAGCCGCACATGCCGCGCATTCGACACGCCGGGAGGCGGACCGTCCACCGCGGTCGGATATAAAGCCGGACATGTTCCCGCGTGCGCTCGTCGTGATGGCCAAGGAGCCGCGCCCCGGACGGGTGAAGACCCGGCTGAGCCCGGCGCTCACGCCCACCCAGGGGGCCGCGCTCTATGCCGCGTTCCTGGAGGATCTCGCCCGCGAGCTCCCCCGCTGGGACGGCAGCTGCGATCTCTGGCTCGCCTGGGCCGACGACGACGGGGACGCCCCCTCGCTGCACCGCCTCTTCGAGGGCCCCTTCCGCATGATCCGGCAGGACGGCGCCACGCTCACGGATCGCATGGAGCAGATCTTCGAGGCCCTGTTCGCGCGGGGCCACCGGGCCGTGGTGATGCGGAACTCGGACTCCCCGCACCTCCCGCCGCGCCTGCTTCGGGAAGCGTTCGAGGCCGTGGAGGGGGCGGCAGGCACCGTTGTGCTGGGCCCCGACCTCGACGGCGGCTACTACCTCGTGGGCATGGACGCCCCCCACGCGGGGGTCTTCCCGCGGACCATGTCCACCGCGTCCGTCTACGAACAGACGCGCGCGGGAGCCGAGGATCGCGGCCTGCGGGTGGTCGCCCTGGACGAGTTCCTGGACGTGGACACGCCGGACGATCTGGCCGCGTTCCGCCTCGAGTTCATGGACCGCCCCGACACCGCCCATTGGGCCACCCGACGCGCCCTGGAGGCCTTGCCGTGAATCGAACGATCCTCCCTCTCCTCGTGGTCCTCTGCGCGGGCTGCGGCAACCGCATAGGCGGCACCGTGGACGACCTGTCCGTGGGTGAGTTCGCCGACGGCGTCTACTTCGAGCTGCGCTACACCGAGGACGGGATCGAGCAGCACGACCTGGCGGTGTGGCTGATGCCCATGGAGGACTCCTGCGCCGTCTTCCCCGAGCTCCTCGCGGACCTGGCCGCCGCCCGGCGCGCCATCGACGAGCAGAGCCTCGAGGCCCAGGCCTACTGCGACATGTGGGAGGCCGTGTGGAGCGAGCACCTCGGCCTGGACCCCTTCTGGATGGCCCGCTACTCGCTCCGCTCGAAGCCCCGGCCCGCGGACGCCGGCGTCGAAGGCGAGTACCCCTGGCTCTCGCGCGATCGCCTCAACGACGCCCCGGTCTTCGACGCGGACGTCGCCCGCTACCCGGCCCCGACCTTCGCGGCCTGCGCCGAGGAGTTCGAGGGGTCGGGCCAGTACACCCCCACCCTGCACCGCGCGACGGGCGGGTCCCTGGAGGTCACCCGATACGCGGAGGACGAAGAGCTGGTGGGGCGCGTGGGGTTCGAGCTCGAGGCGGCGGGAGACGACGGGGTGAGCGGGACCTTCGAGACGGCGTTCTGCCCGGGCGCGGCCGACTGGCCGCTGGAGTTCGGTCTCGGCCTTTGAACGCCGGGCACCCCTGCTAGAATTCGGGGTCCGAAGCCTCATGAAGAAGCAACGCAAAGGCCTGTTCGGCAAGTCGACGGAGACCTCGGACCCCGCCCCGTGGGAGGTGGAGACCGAGATCGGGCCCGCCGCGCCCACGTCGAAGCACGACCGCAACGTGCCCACCGCGTCGCGCCTGGCGGGCGCCGGCTCGAAGGCCCGCATGGCCGCCGTGGGCCGGGAGACGGGCACCGAGATCGGTCGGGTCCGGTCCGCGGATCGCATCTCCGCCATCTCCACGTCGCACGACGCGCTGGACCAGGACGACCCCTGGGCCGAGTCGGCGGGGGCCGACGCCTTCCGGGCCGGCGCGCCCATGCCCCCTCCCCCGTCGCCCGTGCCGCCGGACCCGGTGAGCTCGTCCATCGAGGCCCCGAAGCCCGAGTCCGACCACGACTTCGGCCTCGCGGGGGAGGGCTCCGGCGGGGACTTCAACTCCGACTCCTTCTGGGGAGAACCCGAGGACGCGGCGGCCGAGGCTCCTCACCTCGCCACCGAGCGCCGAGCCGATCGAAGCTACGAGCCGCCCCGCTTCGAGGGGCAGAGCGCGTTCGACATGCCCGCGGTCGCGCCCGAGCCCTCCGGGAGCGAGTTCCTGGGGGCCGCGGGCACCTTCGACATGGACGTCGGCTTCACCCACGACAGCGTCGCCGACATGGGGCTCTCCACCTGGGGAGAGAGCGAGTCGCCCCTGGGCCTCGCGAGCGACGACTCCATCGGGGGCCTCGCCTCCCACGACCCCTTCGCCCCCGCCCGCAGCTCCGCCGCGAGCAGCGAGGCCCGCCGCGAAGAGCCCCGCGGCCATGACATGTCCTACCCGGACATCCCCACCCTCACCGTGGACGACGCGCTCAGCCGCGGCAGCGAGCTGCTCGAGGCGGGTCAGGCGGAGGACGCGCTCGCGATCCTGGAGATGGGCCTGCGCATGGAGCCGCGGAACGCCGCGCTGAAGACCTGGGTGGACTTCGCCGAGCGCAAGGTGCTGGCCGACATCCTCCCCGAGGCCCGCGGCGATCGAGTCCTGCGCCTGGTGCCCCCCACCGTGCCCGCGTTCGCGGACCCGCGCGACGCGAAGTTGGCCGAAGCGATGGCCACCCCGCGCACGTTCGCCGTCGTTCGATCGATGCACTCCGGCATGTCCATGCGGGAGTTCGCCGGGCGCCTCGACGTCATGATCTCCATGAAGGTTCTCGCCTGGGATGAGTGACGTCATGTCGCCACAGCGACATCTGTGTCACGGCACGCCGCGAGATGCCCGGCCGCGATTCGCGATCCTTCCGTTAAGTTGAAGATCCAACCGCTCGGGGGAAGGACGGGACGAATGTTCAAGAAGACGCTGGCGTCGGCTGCTTGCCTTTTGGTCATGGGATGCACCACGGGAGGCGTGGAGGACGGACGGTTCTCCACCGGGAGCTCCACGGTCGCGGCCTCGGCCGACTACTCGATCGTCTATTCGGTCGACACCGAGGGGGGCACCCTGGCGGCATACGACGTGGACGACGACTCCGTCCGCAACGTCGAGGTCGGCGCCCAGCCCACCCGCGTGGCCCGGGCCGGCGACGATCTGCTCGTGACCCTCCGAGGGCAGCGCGAGATCGCGGTCGTCGACGATCGCGGCGGCGAGATGCAGGTCGTGGACCGCATCCCCACGGGCGCCGAGCCCTACGGCGTGATCGCGTCCGAGGACGGCTCCCGCGTCTACTACTCCTCGTCCATCTCCGGCACCGTGCACGAGCTCGACGGGGCGACGCACGAAGAGCTGCGCACCTGGCGCGTCCAGGACCAGCCGCGGTGGCTGGCGCTGCACCCGACCGGCGAGTCGCTCTACGTCGGGTCGGCCTTCGGCGGCACGCTGTCCTGGATCGACCTCGACACCGACGACGTGGTGCCCATGGTGCTGCCCGAGCTCGGCGGCAACGACCTCGTCAGCGGCGACCCCATCACGCTGATCCCCCGGGTCACCGGGGACATCACCGTGGCCCCCAACGGCAAGACGCTGCTCGTGCCCACGCTCTACGTGGACAACGAGTCGGGCGCCTCGGCGGGCAACGGCGGCATCACGGTCCAGTACTACGCGGGCGCCGGGAACGGCTCCACGCGCTTCAACCCGGTGGCGGTCATCGTCCCCCTGACCGACGGCGGCGCGCCCGTCACGTCCGAGGCCGAGGCCGTGGACCTCGCCACGCAGATCAGCAGCCGCGAGGTGGTCAACAGCTACGTGACCTCCATGACCGTGTCCCCGGACGGCGAGACGGTGTACGCGACGATGGAGACGGCCTCGACGGTCGTGGCCTTCAGCCTCACTCGCACCGGGGGCGCGTCCACCGGCATCGGCCCCTCCGCGGCCGCCCAGAGCCGCACCTCGGCGGTCGATCGCGGCATGCGCCCCGTCTCCGGAGGGAGCACGGCGAGCCTGCGCTCCATCCTCCCCATCGAGGTGGACGCCGGCCCCACGGGCATCGTCTTCACGACCGACGGACGCGCCTGGGTCCACAACTTCCTGGACCGCACGCTCGCGCGCATCGACGCGTCGGGCGCCCACGACGTGCTCAGCCCCTCCACGGAGGTGACGTACAACATCGATGAGCGCCCGCGCGCGGGCAGCCCGGTGGTCGTGGCCGAGTCCGCGCTGACCCCGGACGAGGAGGCCGGGCGTGCCCTCTTCTTCTCGTCGACCGACACGCGCATGGCCGCGTCCGGGGCGGGCGTCTCCTGCAGCACCTGCCACTTCGAGGGCCGCAACGACGGCCTCTCCTGGCCGCTCGAGGACGGCGACCGCAACACCCCGTCGCTGGCGGGCGAGGTCTCGCTCACCGAGCCGGTCACGTGGACGGACGCCGTGGCCACGGTGGCCGACGAGGCGATGATCACGTCGTCGTCCCGCATGGGCGGCAGCGCCCTGGGTCGCAGCGCTGCCCAGCGCATCGCCTCCTTCATCGACTCCACCCCCGAGGTCGACAGCGTGCTCAAGGGCTCGCTCGACCCCGCCGTCGCCCGCGGCGAGGCCATCTTCAACCGCGAAGACGTGGGCTGCGCCGACTGCCACTCGGGCGTCGCCTACACCGACAACGCCCCCTACGCGATGTTCGGGGAGCCGATGGTGCTCACCCGCTCGCTCGTCGGCATCTCGGCGTCCGCGCCGTACCTGCACGACGGCTCCGTCGCGACGCTGCGCCAGCTGCTCGAGGCCGTCCAGGAGGGCGAGATGGGCGACACGGGCATGCTGTCCGGCGGCGAGCTCGACGACCTCGAGGCCTACCTCAAGAGCCTGTAGACGGCCCAAGGCGTAGCATCCGGGGGGCGCGGGCCGACCGCGCGCCTTGGAGCGCCCTTGGAAGCACCGCTGCAGCGCCTCGATCCCCGCGCCGTCGGCTACTGGCGCGCCTCCGGCGTGCCCGCGAGCCTCCTCCTGGGCGGGCTGCTCTCCCTCCCCGTCGTGGGGCTCTCGGTCGCCCTCGAGTTCGAGTTCTGGACGCACGTCCAGGTCGTGGCCTTCTTCGTGCTCGCGGTGGGCGTCGTGCGCGTCGTCCTGGCGCCTCGATTCTGGTGGCGGTTCTGGCGCTACCGCGTGACCGAGGAGCAGCTCTTCCTCCAGCGCGGCCTCTTCGTGGTCCGTCGCACCCTGATCCCGCTCGTGCGGGTCCAGAACGTGGACACGATCCAGGGCCCGATCGCGCGCCGCTTCGGGCTCAGCGAGGTCGCCGTCTCCACCGCCGCCAACACGATGACCATCCCCGCCCTCGCCGACGAAGTGGCCGAGGAGCTGCGGGACCGCATCGCCGAGCTGGCGCGCTTGGCCCGTGGCGACGCCTGACCTGCGACGCATGCACCCGCTGGCCGCGGTGCACACCACCCTGGCCGGGATGCGGGACCTCGTCTGGCTGTTCGTCCTGGGCTTCCTGGGGGCGGGCCGAGAGGCCGAGTCGTCCTCGTTCTTCACCACCCTGATCCCCGTCTTCTTCGTGGTGGGAGGCGTCTTCGGCGTCGGGCGTTGGTGGCGGACGCGCTATTGGCTCGAGGGCGACGAGCTGCGGGTCTCCAGCGGGTTCCTGCTCCGTCGCGAGGTGTTCCTCCCCCGAGAGCGGGTGCAGGCCATCGACGTCAGCGCCGGGGTGCTCCATCGCCTCCTGGGGGTGGTGAAGGTGCAGATCAAGAGCGCGGCCGCGGGCACGCAGGTGGACCTGAGCGCCGTCTCCAAGACCGAGGCCGAGCGCCTCATCGCGGCCCTTCGACCCGCCCCCGAGGCGGAGCCCACCGGACGCGCGCTGGACGACGGCCGCACCGTGAAGCGGGCCTCGGGCGCGGTCTCCCGAAACTGGACCCTCGCGCCGAGCCGGCTCCTCCTGCTGGGCGCCCTGAGCAAGCGCCTCGGGCTCCTGCTCGGGGCCGTCGCCTACGTGTTCGGGCAGGTCGTGGAGGCGGCCACCGAGCGGGTCACCGAGTGGGTGGGCCGGGTGGCCGAGGCGGCCCCTGCGCTGGACTCGTCGACCGAGCCCCTCATCTGGATCGCCATCGGGGTGCTCGCGCTCGGCGCGTCGTGGATCCTCTCGGTGGTCGACACGCTCATCCGCTGGGCCCGCTTCGACGTGCAACGCAGCGCGGACCGCATCACCGTCCGTCGGGGGCTCCTGGAGGAGCGGCGCGTCTCCTTGTCGGCCGACCGGCTCCAGGCCATCCGGCTCGTGGAGGGGCCCGCCTTCCTGCGCCTGGGGTACGTCGCCGTCTACGTGGAGAGCGTCGGCCACCAGGAGGAGCAGGGGGTCTCGACCTGCCTCCACCCCATCCTCGAGCGCGCGTCGGTGCGACCCTTCCTGAGCGAGATCGCGCCGGAGCTTCTCCCTGCCTTGGACGCCGAGCTCGTCACGCCCCCGCGACGCGCCGCGATCCGCTTCTTCGGGAAGCCCATCCTCTTCTGGACCGCGATCGCGACGATGCTCACCATCCTCCGGCCCGCGGGGGCGCTCGCCTTCGCGCTCCTCCTCCCCGCGTGTTGGATCGCCCTGCGCGCGTTTCAGGAGACCGGCTTCGGGAGCCGCGGCGGCATGGGGAGGATCGTGAGCCGGGGGCTGCAGCGCACCACCGTCCTCTTCCCCCGGCGGCGGGTGCAGACGGCGGACGTCGTGGCCGGGCCCTTTCAGCGTCGGCGGAGCCTGGCGACGGCCTCGGTCGTGGTGGCGTCCGGCGCCCTCGGCCGCACCTTCAGCGCGCGGGACCTCGCCCACGACGACGCCCGCCGCCTGTTCGGTTGGCTGGAGCACCGGTCAGAGGTGGGCGGCCGAGCGTCAGGGGCCCGCGTAGGGGACGGGCGGGGCCCCCGCCACGGAGACGAGGAACCGGGGGCCGACCTGCACCGAGCCGTGATCCGAGCCGGGCTCGAGGGGCACGACGACCCGCCACGCCCCGTCGGGGGCGACCGTCCCGCCGGCGAACCAGGGGACGTCGCGGCCGCGGACGGTGAGGTCGATGTGGATCGCCACGGGGGCCCCCGGCGGTCCCTCCCCGCTCAGGACCCGCCCGTCGACGCGCTGGTAGGTCCAGAGGTTCGGGACGAGCATGGCGGCGCCCCGCACGGAGGCGGTGGACGCGAAGACGGGGCGCAAGCGCTCGACGTGGGGGGCGACTCCGGGGACCGCGGAGCCTCCGATCAGTAGCGTCGCCAGGGGGATCTCGCGGAAGTACTGGGGCGAGAGCCGACCGAGCCCGTCCTCGCCGCGCACGAGCGGGCCCCCTCGGCGGGAGTCGCGCACGCGCTGAAGGAACGTGGCGCCTCCCACCGCCGCGAAGCCGAGATCACGCGCCTCCATCCACGCCACGAGCTCCGCTTCGGTGCCGTAGGGAGCGCGCTCGACCTCTCGAAAGCCGTCGACGTCGAGGTAGGTGCCGAAGCCCGTCGCCACCACCGGCCGTCCGGAGATCTGCAGCATGGGGTGGCCCATGTCCCAGGGCAGGAACACCCCGGCGCCCTCCCCCGTCGGGACCGCCTCCCCGGCGGGGAGCCGCAGCGCCAGGGCCGCCTCCTCCACGGGACCGGCCGCCCTCGCCTCGGCGGGGATCAGTGGCTTGCGCAGCCCGGGCGAGAGGGCCACCAGCGCGACCAGCGAGGCCGCCGCGACCCACCCGCGACGCGCGCCCGCCCGCGACGCGACGCTCCACAGGGCCACGGCCGTACACAGCGCGAGGTTCACCGCGAACAGCCGCCCGAAGCGGATCTGCCACAGCGTCAGCGCCAGCAGGGCGACCGTCCAGCCCGCGAACAGCAGTCCCGTCGCCCGATCCCGTCGCACCACCTCGCGCAAGGCCCAGGGGACGGTCACGACGGCGAGCAATCCGGGGGACGCGAGCAGCGCGCGGACGCCGGGCCCCTCGGTGAGGATGGGTTGGAACTCGCTGATGGCGGCGAGCCACGGGTCCTGTCTGCCGAGCCAGCCCGCCAGCCCCGCCAGGACCTGGGCGCGCGCCCCCGGCACGGCGAACACCAGGAGCGGCGCCGAGAGCAGCCCGATCCAGCCGGCGGGGCCCGCCCGGCGCACCCTCGGGACCGACGCCAGCACGACGCCCCCGACGCCCAGCAGCAGCGGCTGGAGGCGCGACGGGAACACGTAGCTGAAGGTGTCCGCGGCGGGCTCGCCGTACAGGAGGGCGCAGGCCGCGGCCGCGAGGAGGTAGGCGGGCGCGCCCGAGCCGACGAAGCCCCCCTCGTCGCGCCGCAGGACCACGGCGAGCAGCATCGCCCCCGCGATCGCGGCGTACAGGACCGCGCCCGCGAAGAAGGCCGTCCCGCCCGCCAGGATCGCGGCCCCGGCGAGCTCCCAGGCCCACGGGCGTCGCGACGCGCGCGCGGCGAGCACCCACAGGCCCAGCAGGGTCATGGTCAGCACCTCCACCACGTGGTGATCGAGGCGGCCGACGCGTCCCACGGCCTCGGACTGGGGGATGAGCGCGAGGAGCACGACCGTCGCGGTGGGCACGAAGACGGAGCCGGGGCCGTCGGGGAACAGCCGCCGGGCGAGGACCCACGACGCCCCCAGCACCGTCAGCCCGAGCAGCACGGGCACGAACATCGCGAAGGTCGCCGCGGCGTGCCCCTCGAGGCCCAGCGCGCGGATCCCCGTGCCCACCAGGAAGTCGAGGCCCGGCGCCCAGTGGCAGGGCCCGCCGCTCGGCCAGTTCATGAGGGGGTCGTGGACCGGCACCCACGGCCAGGACTCGGCGGTGAGGAGGCTGCGGCGCAGGTGGTAGGAGGAGTCCCCGCCCTGGGGGAACACCTCCCCGCCTACGAAGACCTTGGGGTGTGCGGTGACGCGCGCCCACGCGCCGAGGAGCAGGCCGCCCAGCAGCCCGACCCGAGTCGAGATCACACGATCTTGATCTTGTACGGGTTGATCTCCTGCTGCTTCTTCTTCTCGAGCTCGGCCTTGGCGGTGGCGAGCTGCTCTTCGATGACGGGGTTGTCCTTCTCGTACGTCATGGCGAACTGCAGGTTCATCACCACGCCGTTCCAGTCCCGGTTCATCATGGCGATCTGGGCCAGGTCGAAGTACTTGCGGGCGCGCTTGTCGCCGACCAGGTCTTCGCTGTCGAGGGAGGCCTTCTCCTTCTCCAGGTCCGCCTTGCCGACGTGGCCCGTCTTGCGGGCCATCTTGCCGTCCTTGCCCTTCCGGAAGCCCATCTTCTGGTCGTACATCTTCTTGAGCTCGGGGTCCCGGAGCACCTGGTAGCTCTCCTGGACGCGCTTGAACACGGCGGTGACCATGCGCATGAACTTCGGGTCACGGACGCCGAAGAAGCGGTCGGGGTGGAAGGCCTTGCTCTGGTCGGTGAAGGCGCGCTCCACGTCCCCCACGGGGGCCCCCGGCTTGAGCTTGAGGATCCGGTAGTAGTCGAGGTCCTCCAGCATCCCGGCGACGACCTCTACCTCCACGCGCTGTCTCAAGTCCAAAGCCATGTCGGCCTCCTTCGGTCAGTATTCCACCCCGCCCGCAGCGGGGGCATCAGAACTCGAGGTCGTCCTCGCCATCGAAGCGGAGATCCTCCACCTCATCGCTCGTCAGACCCGAGCTCGCTTCGAGGCGGATGCTCGCCTCCTGCCCGGTGTCGGGGTCCTCGGCCGTGACGTTCACGATGCCGTTCGCGTCGATGTCGAAGGCGACGACGATGCGCACCTCGCCCCGGGGCGCGGGCCGCAGCCCCTCGAGGATGAACTCCCCGAGCTTCTCGTTGTCGAAGGCCATGCGGCCCTCGCCCTGGAAGACCTCGATCTTGACCTCGGTCTGGTCGTCCACCGACGTGCTGAACATCTTCTTCTCGGTGACCGGGATGGCCGTGTTCCGAGCGATCAGCGTGTCCATGTACCCGCCCACGGTGATGATGCCGAGGCTCTGGGGCGTGACGTCGATGAGCAGCGAGTTGTCGCCCGAGGCCGTGCCGCCCATGGCGGACATGAGGTTGCCGGCCTGGATGGCGGCGCCCACGGCGACGACCTCGTCCGGGTTCACGCCCCCTTCGGGGATGCGGTTGAAGTAGTTCTCCACCGCCTCCTGGATGATCAACGACTTGGTCATGCCGCCGACGAGCACGACCGCGGCGATGTCCCGCGGATGCAGCTTCGCGGCGTTGAGCACCTCGTCGCACACCTCGAAGGTGCGCTTCACCAGCGGGAAGACGAGCTGGTTGTACTGGGTGCGGTTGAGGACGGACGTGTAGTCCTGCTCCACGCCGCGGTCGTCCCGGACGATGCCGGGGACCACGATCGTGGTCTCCTCTTCCTCGGACAGCGCGCGCTTCGCGAGCTCCGCGGCCTGCTTGAGCTTGAGCCGCGCCGACGGGGACCGGCTCACGCCTGCGCGCTCATCGGTGTCCAGCTGGGACAGCAGGTACTCCATGAGCACGTTGTCGAAGTCGTCGCCGCCGAGGAACGTGTCGCCGCCCGTGGACACGACCTCGAAGACGTCGCCCATGATGTGCAGGACCGAGACGTCGAACGTGCCGCCGCCGAGGTCGTACACCGCGATGTACTCGTTCTTCGCCTTGCCGAGGCCGTAGGCGAGGGCCGCCGCGGTGGGCTCGTTGATGATCCGCAGGACCTCGAGCCCGGCGATGGTGCCCGCGTCCCGGGTGGCCTGGCGCTGGTTGTCGTTGAAGTAGGCGGGGACGGTGATGACCGCGTACTCGATCTCCTCGCCCAGGTAGCTCTCCGCGAGCTGCTTCATCCACCGCAGGATGTGCGCCGAGATCTCCTGCAGCGTGTAGACGCGGTCGTGGACCTGGATGCGAGGGTCGTCGTGCGGGCCGGGGACGATCTCGTAGGGCACCACGCGCTTGGCGAGGGTGACCTCTTCGCTGCCCATGGTGCGACCGATCAGCCGCTTCGCCGAGTAGATCGTGCCCGTGGGGTTGAAGACCATCTGATCGCGGGCCTTGTCGCCCACCATCACGCTCTGGCCGTGCCCGAAGCACACGATCGACGGATGGGTCCGGTTCCCACCCTCGTCGGCGATGACGAGGGGGTTGCCGTCGTGGATGACCGAGACGACCGAGTTGGAGGTGCCGAGGTCGATGCCGATGGCGTAGGGCATGGGGGCTGCGGCTCGCGTGACGGGTGTTTGGGGACCGGTGGGAGACCGGCGGAACAGTATACGGCGGGGGGGGCGCGGATCTCTAGGGCGTGCGGGCGACGGTGAGGACGTCCACCGCCGCGGCTCCCCCCCGGAGCAGGGCCTCGGCGCACGCGTCCGCGGTGGCGCCGGTGGTGAGGACGTCGTCGACCAGCAGGACGGTGAGGCCCGCGAGGTCTCGGCCGTCGGCGTCGTCGAGCGCGAAGGCCCCGACCACGTTGTCCCGCCGGGCCTCGTCGTCGAGCCCCACCTGGGCGGGCCGCGCGGCGACCCGGGCGAGGGCGTGGAGCACCGGCAGCCCCACCGCCTCCGCGACGCCTTCGGCGATCAGGAAGGACTGGTTGAACCCCCGCGCCAGCAGCCGCTCGGGGTGCAGGGGCACGGGCACGACCACGTCGTACGCGGCGAGGTCCAGCGCGCGACGGCCCGCTTCGTGGGCGAGCTCCCCGAGCGCGGGCGCGATCCGACGCTCTGCCCGGTACTTCAGCCGGGCCACCCAGTCGGGGAACACGCCCTCGAACCGCGCGTAGGCCCGGGCGCGCCGGAAAGAGCGGCCGCCGCGGCATCGGTCGCATCGGTCGCGGGGGTCGCCGTCGGGGCGCGGGAGGCCGCAGACCTCGCACCACGGCTCCTCGATCCGTCGCACCTCGGCGCGGCAGCCGTCGCAGAAGCGCCCGTCGGACTCTCGCGCGCCGCAGCCCGGGCACGTGGGCGGGGCGAGCACGTCGAGCAGCTGCGAGGGGAGATCGCGGAGGGCCAGGGGTTCACTCCTTGTGGTACGGGATGCCGCGCAGGATGGTCCAGCCGCGGTACAGCTGCTCGAGGAGGACGACCCGCGCGACCTCGTGGGGCAGCGTCAGCGACGACAGCCGCCACGCCGCGTCGGCCCGATCTCGGACGCGATCATCGAAGCCGTCGGGCCCGCCCACCACGAACCGCACGTCGCGCACCCCGCGGCCGGCCCAGCGGTCGAGGCGTCGGCTGATCTCTTCGCTGGTGAGGTCCTCGCCGCGCTCGTCGAGGACGATCACGCGCGCCCCCGCGGGGAGCTTCTCCAGGAGGCGGTCCCCCTCCAGGCGCTTCACTCGGTCGCTGCCCTTGCCGCGGCCGTCCTTGACCTCGTGCACGGCGAACGGACCGAATCGGGCGATGCGAGCTGCGTAGTCGTCCGCGAGCCTCGCGAGCCCCTTGTCGCGGACCTTCCCCACCGCGACGACCGCGAGCTTCATCAGGCGCCCCCGGGGTGCATCAGACTCGGAACGGGAGCGGCTCGTGCACCGGATCGACGCCCGGGATCTCGATGCGCTGGGCGTCGTGCCACAGGCCTTCGAGGTCGTAGTAGCCGCGATACTCCTGCAGGAACACATGCACGACGATGTCGCCGAAGTCGACGAGGCACCACGACTTGCCGCGGCCCTCGACGGCGAGGGGCTTGATGCCCTCGGCCTTCGCGCGCTGGACGCACTCCTGCACCACGGCCTCGCTGTGGGGCGGGGACGTCGTGGTGAGGATGAGCACGTAGTCCGCGTAGGAGACGAGCTCCTCGACGCGCAGGAGGATGGGATCCAGGGCCTTCTTGTCGAGGGCCGCGGCCGCCATGCGAAGCGAAAACTGCAGGGTGTCCAGGGGGGACTCCGGGGTGGATGGTGCAGGGGCTCGGTCGGGATCAGCCACGGCCGAGCAAGCCCTTGGGGACAGGTTTGGGGGGGTGGAATCGGGCGGGGGCGGATTGTCGTTTGCGGACTTGATCGGGGGATGGGGGGAACACGTCCTCGGGGACGTCGAGCAGGATGCGGCGCTCGCGGTAGGTGATGTGCACCTCGTCGGTGACCTCGGCGCCCGCGATGTCGGCGCGGGGCAGGAAGCGCCCCTCGAGCTCCGCGAGGAGGCGGTTGCCGGTCGCGACGTCCACCGAGACGAGCCCGCTGAGCGAGAGCGGCGTGGTGGTGCGCCCGAGGATCGTGGCGGCGGCCTGGGGGTCGGCGGGCAGGTCCGTGCCGGGCGACGCGGCGGGCACCAGCGTGAGCCGCCAGACCTTCACGGGGCGCCCCTCGATCGTGCTGTCCGGCTGGGGGTCGAAGGCCACCTGCGAGCCGAATGGCGCGAGCGCCGACTCCCACATCTGGACCGTCCGCTGGAGGATCAGGGAGTCCCCGGGCACGCCGGCCTGCTGCACGTACGGCGACTCGTCCGAGCCCCGCCGATACACGTCCGCTCCGACCCGCAGCTCCTCGCGCACCACGCGCCCCCCGCCGATCTCGCGGAAGGAGTAGCTGTCCAGGTCCGACCACGCGAGGCGCACGGCGTTGTCGCGAGACCCGAACGCCCCCTGCCGGTCGCCCGCCTGGTCGAACGTGGCCTCGAAGACGTGGGGGCCGAGCCCGCGCAGCGTCCCGGGCGACATGCCCGGGGGGAGCTCGGCCGCGATCACGGCGTCGCCGTCGCCCGTGTCCGCGTCCTTCTCGTCGCGATCACACGCAGCGGAGAAGACGAGGGCGAGGCAACACGAGATGGAGAGGAGGGACGCCGTGGTCGGCGAGCGGCGCGTCACGCGTCGGCCTCCGGGGAGTCCATGACGGCGACGAGGGCGTGCACCACCTGGTCCAGTCCCCGGCCGGTGACGGAGCTGGCGGCGAGGGTGCGCAGGCCGCGCGCCTCGAAGGCGGCGCTCGTTTCGCGCAGTCGGCTCTCGTCGACCAGATCCGTCTTGCTCAAGAGCACGACCTGGGGGCGTTCGGCGAGACCGGGATCGAACTTCCGCAACTCCGCGTTGATCTTATCAAACCGCGACTCGGCGTCGCCGTGGATGTCGTCCTCCATGGGATCGAGGGACACCAGGTGCAGCAGGACGCGGCAACGCTCGACGTGGCGGAGGAACTGCAGACCGAGGCCCGCGCCGTCGGACGCGCCTTCGATGAGGCCGGGGATGTCGGCCATGACGAAGGTGCGGTAGCCGCCCGGCACCTGGACGACGCCCAGCTTCGGAGCGAGCGTCGTGAAGGGGTAGGCGGCGACCTTGGGCTTGGCGCCGCTCAGCCGCGAGATCAGCGTCGACTTGCCCGCGTTGGGGAAGCCGAGCAGGCCCACGTCGGCGAGCAGCTTCAGCTCGAGTCGGAACTCGACCTCGACGGCGGGCCCGGGCGGCAGGGCGAAGTCGGGGGCCTGGCGGGTGGACGTCGCGAACCGGGCGTTGCCCTTGCCCCCGATGCCCCCCTCGACCGCGACGTACCGGGCGCCGTCGGTGTCCAGATCGACCAACCGCTCGCCCTCGAGGGTGGAGATCACGGTGCCCACGGGCACCTCGACGAGCTTGTCGGGCCCTCGCGCGCCGTGCTTGTTGGCGCTCTTGCCGTTGACCCCGGGCTTGGCGCGGAGGTGAGGGTGGTACCTCAGGTGCAGCAGGGTGGTGCGCCCGGTGGTGGCCACGAACACGACGTCCCCGCCGCGGCCGCCGTCGCCCCCGTTGGGGCCGCCCTTGTGGACGAACTTCTCCCTCCGGAACGAGACCATGCCCGTGCCCCCCGCGCCGGAGCGGGCGAAGACGCGGACCTCGTCGATGAAGGAGGGGGAGGACATGGCGTGGGACCCAAGCAGCGACGCCGCCCGGGCGATGCGCGGAGCGGCGGCTGGAGTGGAAGCCCGCAAGCGCCTCAGCGCGCGCAGCGGAACGAAGTGAAGCGGAGTTCGAGGAGGTACCGCGGGGCCCCCGGCGACAAACCGGAGAGCGAAGCGAGGCGGTTTGTCGTGAGGGGTGCCTTACGCTTCGGCGGTCGTGCCGGTCGCCACGGGGATGATCGAGATCGTCTTCCGGGCGTAGCGGTCGTGGCCGAAGGACACGTGGCCGTCGAGCTTCGCGAACAGCGTGTAGTCGTTGCCGACGCCGACGTGAGTGCCGGGGTGGAAGGTGGTGCCGCGCTGGCGGACGAGGATGGAGCCCGCCGAGACCAGCTGGCCGTCACCGGTCTTCACGCCGAGGCGCTTGCCGATGGTGTCCCGACCGTTGCGAGTAGAGCCCTGACCCTTTTTGTGCGCCATTTCTTCGTCCCTCTCAGGCGATGATCTTGTCGATGCGAACGTTGGTCAGGTGGGCCCGGAAGCCCCGCTTGACCCGGCTGTCCTTGCGGCGCCGTCGCTTGAAGATGATGTGCTTCGGACCCCGGCCCTGCTCGACGACCGTGCCGACGACGGAGGCGCCGTCCACGATGGGCTTGCCCACGTTCGTTGCGTCGCCGCCCGTCATGAGCACGCGGTCGAACGTGACCTCGGCGTCCACAGGAGCCTCGAAGTAGTCCACGGAGATGGTGTCGCCTTCTGCGACCTTGTACTGGCGGCCACCGGCCTGAATCACGGCGTACATGCTCTGCTCCATCATGCTCAGACGCAGGTCCGTCTTGAGCGGTGGCGAAGGATACGGAGCACGAAACGCGTGTCAAGCGTTTCGCGGACGCGTCTCAAGGGTTTTCCGCGCCCGCCGTGTCCGACACTGTCGCACATCGCTCGTGATCGATGGACCCTCCGACAACGGCGCACCCTGAGCCGAGCGGTCGGCGCGCAGGATGGCTCGATCGACCCGGTGGCGGTCGTCGAGGGCGGTGACCCGGTGGTCTCCGCTTCCAGCCTCATCGCGTTCGCCGAGCGCGAGGGCGGTGAGGACGTCCGCGCAGGCTCTCCCAGGTGCTCGCCGCCGGGCACGTCGAGCGCCACCCTGAGCAAGGCGTGCTCGTTCGGGAGGGTCAGGCACCCCACCCGTCTTCATCGTGGTCAGGGGGGAGGTGGCGGGATCGACCCGGGGAGTGGAGATCGAGCGTTTCGGGTCTCGAGTCGCCGGGCGGGTTGTGTGTCTCCGCGACTGCGGTGCTCAGCGACCAGCCGCTCGCGACACAGGCTCGCCGAGCGACTCTCCGCGGATCGCCGCGATCATGAGCCGTAGCAGGAACACGATGGGGAGGCCGACTACGAACCCGGCACAGAACGCGGCGAACAGCGGGCCGGGCTCGGGGGCCACGGTGGGGAAGAGCACGACGAACCCCACGAAGGGCCCCACGAAGTAGGACGTGAGGCTGTGGGAGAGGTTCCGCGAGTCGTTGGCCAGGGCGACGACCAGCAGCCCCGCGACGATCCCGGGGCCGAGGAGGCGGGCTTCGCCGAAGAGGGCCGCCGCGGAGGGGTGAAGTCCAGCGATCACCACCACCGCCAGGGCAATCAGAACGGCCCGCGATGCCCATCGGACGCTCGGCAAGAGCGCTGCGCGGGACTGATAGAAGCCCGAGCCGAGGGTCAGGGCCAGGATCGCTTCTCCTGCTTGAAGGGCAGTCATGCTCCGCTCCGTCCGGTCTGGTCGGCGACGACACCGCCGGATAGGCTCGGAAAGGCTCGGTGGTAGCCGGCGACGATGGTCGCTGCAGCGCCGCCGACGCCCTCCCTCGAAGTACTGACAGTGAGGTCGAAGTAGCTCGGTTCCCGTGGATCCACCCCGAAGTGGCGTCGCGACCAGCGAGTTCGCTCTCGATCCACGCGCCGCGCGAACCTCAGAGCCTGCCGGAGCGAGACGCCGCGTTCCTCGGCGAGCCTGCGCGAGCGCTCCTCTTCCGCCGCGATCACCCGCACCCGCCAGGCCTCCCCGGAAGGGAACAGCGCGTGGAGGCCTCGACCCACCAGGACCGCGGAACCGTACTCGGCGAGTTGCGCTGTGAGGAGTCGAAGCCGCGCCACGAAGTCCGCCTCGCCGAACCCCGGCTTCCCGATGAGCTCCTCGAGGAGATACCTCGGCTCTGAGCGCGGGTGCTCGTCCAGACCGTCGAGGAGTCCGGTGATGGGCAGGCTCCCTTCGGCCACCGTCTCGACCAGCTCGTGGTCCCAGCAGGAGAAGTGCAGGCTGGAGGCGACACGTCTGGCGACGTCTTCGCCGCCCGCACCGGCCTCCCGCGAGAGGGCGACCACCGGCCACGGTCTTCGGCGTGGGGCGGCCGCGCGTTGGGTCTTCGGCGATGTTGCGGGCGCTGCTTCCATCAAGGCCTCCGGGGGCGACGTGCGTGACGCGCAACGAGCGAGCAAGCTCCGTGCCGGCCTCGAAGCTGCGTCACGTCAGAGGATGAGGCGAACTCCACCCAACTCCTCTACGCGGTGCCCGAAAGACGCGCTCGGGGTCCCGATGAACATGTAGTTCCGGGGAACACCGAGCCTCTCGGAGAGGGCGGAGATCAGCTCCGGCCCGAAGCGACCCCGCACGGCGATGAAGTCGATTCGGAGCTCGGGGTAGAGGTGATCGATGGTCGAGAGTTGCGTCGCGAGCTGATCCGGAATCCCCTCCGGATCCTCGAAGAGGTGAACCACCGCGAGGCGATCCGTCTGCTCGTTCTCCAAGACATACAGCGCTGCCCGGTTGAGCTGAGCCGGTGCGTCGCCCGGGGTGAAGTAGACGACCGATCGGCTCTGGATCCCCTGGATCGACGCCTGCACGGCGCCCTGCATCCTCACGCCGAGGACCGCGAGCCGCTCCAGCGCGCCACGAACGGCGCGCAGGGCCCCGCGAAGCAGGGCCAGCCGGAGGAACATCACGGCGACGATGCCGCCGGTCGCGGCCAAGTAGACGCTGAACACCTGCACCGAGGCCGGGTCCAACAACACGTTCCCCACGAGTCCGACCACCACCGCTACGAAGGCGAGAACGACGGTCGGCCACCCCGCCCGAACGGCCCGCGGCAGCCGCCTCCGGCGGAGCTTCAAGAGCATGTTGCCCAGCGCAAACAACGCCATGACCGCAAGGAACGCGAGCGTGTACACGCCCGCCAGGGTCGCGACGTCGCCGCCGGTGACGAACAGGATCGAGACGCACGGAAGACTCGGTGATGCCCAGGAGCGAGAGGGCCGCGAAGGCGAGGAGCAGGGCCACGGTGGCGGCCATGACGGGCAGGCTCGGCACGAGGTGGTGGGCGTAGTGCATCGCTTCGCTCGCGCTGATGACCGCCGTGGCGACGTACGAGAGGAGTGTCAGACAGGCCGCCGAGGCGGCCACCCGCTTGTTCGTCGTGTCGCGGCGAGGGCGCTCAGCTTCGCCGGTCGGCGGGGCTCCCGGGACGCTCCATCCTCCTGGGGCTCCAGATCGTCGATGCGTGCTGAGGAGCCCCCGCCCGGGAACTCCCAGCTGTCGGCCACCTCGACCTCGCCGCCGCTCCTCTGGATGGCTGGTGGTGGCTGCAAGCCTCGTTCCAGCCGGCACGAAGCATGAAGGTGCGTGGAGGGGCGCGCTCCAGCTCGCGCTGGCGGGGCGATCTGCCCCATCATGGGGAGGAATGCCCCGAAGGAGAACCATGACGGTCACAGTGAAGGTCGCGAGCATCCTGGTGGGGCTCGTCGCCCTCGTCCTGCTCCTCGCTACTACGATCGGGATTCGGAGCGAACGCGCGCTGCTCGTTTCCGACATCGAACGCGATGCTCGTTTGGTCGCCACGAGCCTGGCTGCGGTTCTCCCCAAGGTCGAGGGCTCCGGCGCCGACGCGGAGAGCCTGCTGGGACGCGTCCCGAGGAGCGACTCGCTGGAGGTGCGGTGGGTTCCCCCTTCATCGCTCGAAGCGACTCCGGAAGGCTCGTACCCGGTGCTTCACCGAGACCGAGCCGACGTGACGGCCGTCGCCGCAGTGCGATCCGCAGACGGGTCGTTGCTCGGCGCCGTCTCTGTGCGGGAGTCGCTCGAACCGGCCCAAGCGTACGTTCGCAGGACTCTGGGCAGCGCCGCAATGGCCGGGGCGGCGATCGTGGTCCTGGCGTCGGCCATTTCCCTGATACTCGGCCGAGCCCTCGTCGGCATCAGAATCGACGAGCTGATCGGCGCGGCCGATGCGGTCGCCCGGGGCTCACTCGACGTCCGACTGCGACCCCGCGGAGGGGACGAAGTCGAGGCCTTGATGACGGCGGTGAATCGCATGACCGAGCAACTGGACGAGGCCAGAACGGAGACGGAGGAGGCCATCGCAGCGACGAGAGATGCCGAAGCCCAGCTCCGACACACGGAGCGGCTGGCCACCACCGGGAGGCTGGCGGCGGGCCTGGCGCACGAGCTCGGCACCCCCCTCAACGTGATCTCCGGGCGCGCGACCCTCATCGCCGACGCGGTCCCGGAGGCAGCCGCGAACGCGACGATCATCCAGCAGCAAGCTGAGCGGGTGACTCGACTCGTCGCCCGGCTTCTCGAGTTCGCGCGACGGGGCAATCTCGCCCGCACCGCCACCGACATGGTCGGACTCTGCAGGCGGGTGTGCCGGCTGCTCGGACCCGAAGCGGAGGGTCGCGACGTGGAGCTCCTCGTGAGGGCGCCCGCCGATTGGGTGCCCGCTCGAGTCGACACGCTGCAGATGGAGCAGGTCGTGACCAACCTGCTCCTGAACGCCCTCCAGGCGGCCCCGCCGGGGTCGGCGGTCGAGCTCGACGTCTCGGCCGGGAGGCGGCAGGCTCGGCTGGAGGTGAGTGATCGGGGCCCCGGAATCCCCGAGGCGTTGCGGCTGGCCGTCTTCGATCCGTTCTTCACCACCAAGCCCGTCGGGGAGGGCACCGGACTGGGACTGTCGATCGTCCACGGGATCGTTCAGGATCACGAGGGCACGGTGGCGGTCCTGCCGAGGGAAGGTGGAGGGGCCCGCTTCGTCGTCACAATCCCTGTGGGGACACCGGCGTGACGGGTCGAGTCCTGGTGATCGACGACGAGCAAGTGATGTGCGATCTCGTGCGGGAGGCCCTTCAAGCTCGAGATTTCGAAGTCACGACAACCACTCGTCCTGCAGACGCGCTCGAGTTGGTGCGCACGGGCCAGCCCGACGTAGTGGTGACCGACTTGCGGATGAAAGAGATGACGGGCCTCGACTTGTGCAGGTCGATCCTCGTCCAGGCGCCGGGGATTCCGGTGCTGATGATGACCGGCTTCGGGACCATGGAGGCGGCGATCGGAGCGATCCGCGCCGGCGCCTATGACTTCCTGACCAAACCCATCGACATGGCTACGCTCGCCCAGGTCGTGGGGAGAGCGGTCGAAGATCAGAGACTCCTGCGAAGGCTCTCCGAGCTGCGCGAGGACTCGACCCCGTCCCCCTCCCTCCTCATCGGGCACAGCCCCTCGATGACCGCTCTCCTCGCGCTCATCCGCCGCGCGTCCCGATCGATCGTCCCTGTGCTGATCTGCGGCGAGTCGGGTACGGGCAAGGAGCTGGCTGCCCGAGCGCTCCATGACGCCTCGCCGCGCCGGGACGGACCGTTCCTCGCGGTGAACTGCGCGGCGATCCCCGCGACGCTGCTCGAGTCGGAGCTGTTCGGCCACGTCCGCGGCGCATTCACCGACGCGAAGCGCGCACGATCGGGGCTCATCCTGCAGGCCGCCGGCGGGACGCTCTTCCTCGACGAGATCGGTGACATGCCCCTGGCACTCCAGCCGAAGCTGCTCCGCGTGCTTCAGGAGCGCCGATACCGCCCCGTGGGCGGCGATCGGGAGTTGGAGGTGTCCTGCAGGATCGTCTCGGCGACACACCAGGACCTCGCCGTGCGCGCCTCCGAGGGTAGCTTCCGCGGGGATCTGTACTACCGGCTGAACGTCATCCAGCTCGACATCCCCCCCCTGCGGAGCCGAACAGGCGACATCCTCACGCTCGCCCACCACTTCCTGAGACGAGCTGCGGCGGACTCCCCGGACCGAGTGGAAGGCATGACCCCGGAGTTCGCCCGGACGCTCCTCACGTACTCCTGGCCGGGAAACGTCCGCGAATTGCAGAACTGCATCGAGCGAGCAGTGGCTCTCACCAGCAATCGGGACCTGGTCCCCGAGGACCTCCCGGCAGCGATTCGGGCGACGCCCCGCTCGGCGGTCGAATCTTCGGCCGTGGACACCGGGCTGCGACCGCTCGATGAGGTCGAGAGAGAGCACATCCTGCGGGTGCTGAATGCCGTCGAAGGCCGGCGGGGAGAGGCGGCGGCGATCCTCGGTATCGATCGCAAGACGCTGTACCGGAAGCTCGAGCGGTACGCCTTGGAGTCGCCGACGGAGGACTGAACGGCACGGAGCTTGCGAGATCCGTCGCCAATGGGACTCGATGTTTCGGTGCCGCTCCTCGTCTTCGGAGTCGTCCTCCTGTTCCGGGGAGGCAACATGGCGGTGGCGGGCGCCGACCGGCTCTCGGCGACTCTCTCGATCCCCGCCTCCCTCACCGGTGTGCTGGTCTTGGGCTTGGGGACTTCCTTGCCGGAGTTGTTGGTGAGCGGACTCGCCGCGGCGAGGGGCGCTCCAGGCCTCGCGATCGGAAACGTCGTGGGCTCCAACATCCAGAACATCCTCCTCGTCCTCGGCGCGGTCTCGCTCCTACGCCCGCTGTCGGGGCTCTCGGGGAACCTCCGCCTGGACGCCGCGGCCCTGTCGCTCCTCACCGGCGTCGCCGCGGTGGTCCTCGCAGATGGGGCGCTGAGCTCATGGGAGGCCCTCCCCCTGGCCGGAACCGCGTGTACATGGCTGGGACTGACCCTGGCCGTCGCGAAGCGGAACCCTGGGCCCCCGCCCGACGATCAGGCCGACGGCCTGCCGCTGCCCGCGGTCGCCGCCCAGTCCGTGCTCGGCCTGGGGATGACGTTGATCGGTGCGGAGCTCGTCGTGCGGGCGGCGCTGGCGACGGCGGGAAGCCTGGGACTGGCAAGCAGCCTGCTGGGACTGACCGTGGTCGCGCTCGGGACCAGCCTCCCGGAGTTCGCCACGACGGCCGCTGCCGCGGTTCGGGGCCGCTCCGGGATGGCCGTGGGCAACGTCGTGGGCTCGAACATCTACAACCTGGGTCTCGTGCTGCCGGTGACGGCGTTCGGACCCCCTCCCGCGGAGAGCAGCCCGACCTGGGGGCCGCACCTGGCGGTCATGGCCCTCGCCACCCTGGCCCTGCTGCCGACCCTCGTATTCACACGGCGGCTCGGGCGAGCACAGGGAGTGCTCCTGCTGCTCGGTCTCATCGGCTGGCTGTGGATCGTCCCCCCGTGATGGCCCCCTCGAGCCGTGGGCAGGCGGTGGGGCAAGACGCCCCGTTGCGGGGCAAGACGCCCCACACCTCCGTAGCAGGAGCGGTCCACTCGGATTCGGCCTCTTCTCGATCGCCGGCACGGCCGGTGCAGCGGCTGCTCAGACATCGGAGATCTCATGCCCGAAACCCCCGAGCCCGCCGCCCTACCCCGACGTCCGCTCGTTCTCCTCGCCGAAGACGACGACGCCCTGCGCGAGCTGTTGGCGGAGGTGTTGAGGAGCGGCGGGCTGGATGTCGTCGTCCTGCGGGACGGGCGCCAACTCAGCGACTGGCTTCAAGCGGCGTGGGACGGCCGCGGCCTGCAGGCCGGGGAGACGGCCCCCGCCGTCCCGGATCTGGTGGTCACCGACATACGCATGCCGGGAGCGACCGGTCTGCAGGTAGCGCACGGGTATGCCTCCCTCCTTCCGAAGACCGTGTTCCTGTTCATGACCGCGTTCCCCGAGGCGGGGACGGTCACGGAGGCACATCTGCGGTTCGGCGCCAAGGTGCTCTCGAAGCCGTTCGGGCTGCGCACCTTCATCGATGAGGTCCTGGCGCTGACCCTCCGCGCCCAGTGACCGGTAAGGCCTCGACGGCCGAGACTCAGTCGCGCCCGGTGCCGTCCGAACGGCGCGCCAGCTCCGAGAGCTCGGTCTGGATCTCGGCCAGTTGAGCGCTGAGCCGGGCGAGCTGAAGAGGGAGCGAGACGAGCCCGGGCCGGGCGCCTTCGCCGACGGCGTTGGAGTCGGCGAGTTCCTTCTGAGCCTCCTCCATGCCGGTCATGATCACCCCGATGAACAGGTTCAGGATGACCATCGTCGCGAGGAGCGTGAACGAGCTGAAGAAGAGGGCCGCAGACCAGCCGTGAGCCTCGGGGTGGGTGCAGCGCTCGGAGATGTCGCGATAGCCGTACTCGTCGCAGCCGTACATGTTGGTGTACATGACGTCGGTCCAGTCCTCGAGTGTGGAGACGCGATACATCGTGAGGACCGACGTCTGAAGGTCGGGGAAATGAACCGGGTCGTTGGCGCGAAAGAGGAAGGTCCCGAACACGGCGTAGAGATAGAAGAGGAGGCTGAGCAGAATGGAGATGTAGAACATCGACGGGATGCTCTTGAGCAGCGCCGTGACCAGGACCTGAAGGCGCGGGAGCGCACGCACGAGCTTGAGGACCCGCAGCAGCCGAGCGAGCCGGAGGACGGTCAGGTACTGGCCGCCGATGGGGAGAAAGCACACCGCGACGATGCTGAAGTCGAATACGTTCCACGGGTCGAAGAAGTAGCGCCAGGGCCGCGCCCCCTCGGCCCCCATCTTCAGTACCGCCTCCCCCACGAAGATCCACAGGATGAGCCGGTCCACCGCGTGCAGGAGCGGCCCCCAGCGATCGACCGCCTCCGGATAGGTCTGAATCCCGACCACCACCGCTGCCAGGAGGATGGCGGACGTGATGGCCGTCTGAAACGCCGGGGCGTCCACGAAGCGGCGGAGGGCAGTCATCAATACTCCAGGGAGGACTCCCGCCGCTGCGGGACCCAGGCCGATAGGTCTGCCCGTGAGCCCCTTCGGGACGCCCCAGGGTCCGGGTCCGAGCCCGGTCCGAGCCCCGCCCCCCTCACGAGCGACGGGAAGAGGCCGGTCGGATGGAGTCCGACCGACCTCCAGCCCGTCGCGATGGGCTCACATCGGAACGTCGGTCGTGATCGCCGGGTCGGTGGTCTCGCGCGCGTTGTGCGCGTGAGTGTCTTCCGACATGTCGACCCGCTGCTCCTTCATCACCCTGCAGAGCTCATCGACGGCGTGGGCCGAAATCAGGTGACAGCCTCGGTCCACCTGCCACGTGACCATGCCGCCGGTGCCGCGACAGACCTCGTTGCCGTCCTGCTGGCCGGTCGTCGAGCCCTGGTAGATGGCCACGTCGGTTGCGAGGTCCGTGTTCCAGCCGCCGATCGTGCTCCAGTTCGGGTAGTCATAGGCAGCATCGTTCACGATCGTGAATACCTGGGCCTGGACGCCGATCTTCGTCGTCCGGCTCCCGAAGACCGACTCGACAGCGTCGGCGGGTGACATCTCGGCCTCGTTGGCCCTGCACAGGACACCGTTCATGAAGTGCGACTGGTACTGCCAGTCCGTGCCGCAGGCGCCCAGGTTGGAGTGGGGCCAGTGGATCTCGTAGGTGTAGCCGACCTTCATGTGCTCGGAGCAGTGCTCGAACTCATAGTCCGTGGTGAAGATGGGATCCTCGGCGTCGTAGTCCGGGCAGAAATTGCCGGGCTCGACCTCATCGTCGCCGTGAGCGTCCGGATCGTTGTCGTGCATCCAGTCCTCACCGGGAATGTCGTAGGTCCCGGTGTTCCTGTGCTCGGCGCCGAGGTGCCAGTGGACATTCACGGGACACATGTCATCCACGTCGCCGAACGGCGTGTCGATGGGGTCCAGCTCGGCGGTCAAGTCTCCCGTAGACCCGGCAGTGACGTCCGCGGCGGCTTGCACTCGGACGCTTGCATCCGCGCAGTCGATGTCTGCGAGCGCTTCCCAGATGGGCGGCTTCTCCAGGTCGTTCGGGTTGCACACATTGACGTCATCGTCGTCCACCGCGTCGTCGTCGTCCACCGCGTCGTCGTCGTCCACCGCGTCGTCGTCGTCGGCCGTTGAAGGACACCCGCTCGCGAGGCTCAAGAGGGCCAGCGCGGTGAAGGTTCGGCCGAGGCCGGTTAGGGACTGTCTCATTGAAGGAACTCCGAGTTCTCCCGAGGCGGAATCCACTGCTGAACAAGCGAGAATTCGAAATCCAGCGCCAACCCGGGCGAGTGGCTGGTGTCCGGGCCTGCAGATCACGTGCCAGACGCGTCCGACGGCAACGGGCCGGCGCCCATTCAGCCTCCCGCCCGGGCAATCCCCACGCTGCCACAGCCGATGCGTGCGGCGCTCGCGCGACCGTCTTGGGGCAAAAAGCCCCGCCATGCGGCATTTCGCCCCGATCGCGCAGGCTGTTGCTCGAGCAAACAGGTCGCAGGACAACCCGGGGCAGGTCACTTCGAGACCCCGTGGTTCAGCGCCGCCAGAACGAGGGGTAGAAGACGACCAGGGCCGTGAACATCTCGAGGCGTCCGACGAGCATCAGCCAGGACAGAAGCCACTTCGCCGAGCCGCTCAGGGGGGCGAACGTGTGGCTCGGCCCCACCTCCCCGAAGCCCGGCCCGATGTTCATGAGCGCCGCCACCACCGCGCTCATCGCGGAGCCGATGTCCAGATCGTCCAGCGCCGTCATCAGACAGCCTCCCACCAGAATCAGCGCGACGTTCACGGCGAAGTAGGCGACCGCCAGGTGGATCGCCTCCGGGGCCACCCGCTCGCCGTTCAACCGCACGGAGATCACCGCGAGGGGCTGAAAGAACATCTTCTTCACCGTCGCCGTCGTGTACTGCCACAGAACCACGAAGTGCACGACCTTGATCCCGCTCGTCGTCGAACCGGCGCATGCGCCGACCATGGATGCGACCACCAAGAGCATCTGCGAAGCCTGCGGCCACCCCTCGTAATCGACGGTCGTGAACCCGGTGGTCGTCAGGAGCGAGACGACCTGGAACGTCCCCTCTCGAGCGGCGTCCCCGACCCCGAGACCGCCGCGGGCCCAGAGGCTCAGAGAGGTCCCGGCGCAGAGGACGGCGAGGATGGCGCCGTACCAACGCAGCTCGGTGTTCTGCAGCACCTCCCGCCCCCGGCCCATGAGGACCTGCAGGAGCAACACGAAGCTCACGCCGCCAAGGACCATGAACACGATCGTGGTCCACTCGATGAACGCGCTGCCGTAGTGGCCGAGGCTGGCGTTCTTCGTGGAGTAGCCCGACGTGGAGAGCGTGCCGAAGGAGTGGCAGAGCGCGTCGAAGAGGCTCATGCCTCCGACGCGGAGCAGCACGACGTGCAAGCCGACCAATCCCAGGTAGAGCGCCCACAGCCGCACCATCACGTCGCGGGTCCGCGGCAGCAGCCGCTCGCGGGTGATCACCTGGCCGGGGCTCGACTCGGCGCGAAAGAGCCGGAGCCCATCCAGGGCTCGGGGTTGCACCAGGACGATGAGGGTCAAGAAGCCCATCCCCCCGAGCAGGTGCGTCTCGCTTCGCCAGAAGAGCAGCCCGTGGGGCACGGCCTCGACGTCGGGCAGGATCGTCGCGCCGGTCGTCGTGTACCCCGACATCATCTCGAAGAAGGCGTCGGTGAAGGTCGGGATGGCGCCGTGCAGGAGAAACGGCAAGGTCGATGCAGCGGACACGAGGAGCCAGCCCGCGACCGCCGAGACGACCGCCCCTCCGGGGCCGAGCTCCGGGGCCCGTCGAAACGCGGCGAAGAGGACGCCGCCCGTCCCTCCGATCAGGGCGACGCTCTCGATCAGCGGGAGGAGGTCGCCCTCGCCGGGGTAGGCCAAGGCGCAGAGGATCGGCAGGACCATCGCCCCGGCGGTGAGCAGCAACAGCTTCGCCAGAACCAGCCCGATCGCGGCTCGGCTCATCGCTCGAACAGGCTCTCGAGGGCGGGCAACTCGTCGTGCAGGCAGATGCCGATGACCTTGTCCCCGGGCTGGATGTGGGTGTCGCCGGTGGCGATCCTCCAATCGCCGCCCTGATGCACCGCCCCGATCATCGCACGCCCGACCATCCTGTCCCCGAGCTCCTTCAAGGGCTTCTGCGTGATCGGTGCGCCGCGGTCGGCCACGAGCTCGAGCACCTCGGCGTCGCACCCGTGCAGATGTGCGAGCGCGAGGAGCTTGCCGCGGCGGATGTGTTGCAGGACGCGGTTCCCCGCGAGCACCTTGGGGGCGAGGACGATGTCGGAGCCCAGGAACGACGCGAGGACCAGGTACTCCTCTTTGCGAACGAGCGCGATCGTCCGGCCCCGAGGCGAGGCCGCCGGGCGCGCGCTCTGGAGCAGGTGCTTCGCCATCGCCGCGGTGAGCACGTTCGTCTCGTCGTCTCCGGTTGCCGTCACGACGGTGTCCACGCCGCGCACCCCCGCCCTCTTCAGGACGGCGGCCGTGCTGCCGTCGCCGTGCAGGACCTTCACCCCGGGCAGCCTGCGGGTGAGAGCCTCTGCGCGACGCTCGTCGGCCTCGAGGACTCGCACGGGCATCGTGTCCTGGAGCAGCTCGGCGACCCGGGCGCCGATCAGGCCTCCCCCCACGATCATGAGGCGGTGGGCTCGCTCCCGGCTGATGCCGAGGATGCGACGGCAGCGGGCCTGGTCGTTGGCGTGGGTGAGCACGAAGAGGTGGTCGCCGGCCCGCAGAACCTCGTCTCCTCCGGGGATCAGGGTCCGGGCGTCGCGGGCGATGGCGACCACGCGGAATCGCAGGCCCGCGAAGTCGTCGGTGAGTTGCCGCAGCGCCCTTCCAGCGAGGGCAGAAGAGGACTCCAGGTGCGCGCCGAGGACCCGCATGCTCCGGTCGATCTCGATCTCCAGGCCCCCGGATCGCATCTTGAGGAGACGGGCGATCTCCTGAGCGGCCAGCTCGTCGGGACGGATCAGCAAGTCGATCCCGAGCTCCGATGCCGGCAGGAGGCCGTCGGGCCGCCAAAGCTGCAGCCTTCGCACCCTGGCGATGATGTGCTTCGCCCCGATCCGGCGGGCGAGCACGGCCGCCGCGAGGTTGGCCGCGTCGTGGCTGGTGACCGCGATCACGTAGTCGAAGCGCTCGCCGCGGACCGCCTCCCAGGTATCGAGGTCCAGGGCGTCGCCCTGGATCAAGCGGGCGTCCAACTCGGCGTCGGCGAGGCTCAGCCGCGCGCCATCGGCCTCGATCGCCGTCAGGGAGAACCCCTCCTGGGTCAACCACTTCGCGAGGTAGAGGCCCACGCCGCCGAGGCCCAGCAGGAGGATTCGACTCGCTCGTCGCGGCATGGCGGGGAGGATACTCCTCGAGAGGAGGCCCGCGGAGGCGTCGGCCGGCCCTCCTCGCGGGTCCGGGGGGGGCATCGCCCACTCTCACCTGTTGCTCCTGCTCGGGCTCTTGATCGGCCCGATCGGCGCCGACCTGCTCCCCGAGCAGCGGCAGGTGTGGCTGCCGACGGTGACCGAAGTAGCCCTGGCCAAGTCAAGTCCCGTCAAGTGGTGTACGAGGTCATCGGTCGTGGTCATGCGTGCCACGCACTCTGGGTCGTCCGGGCCGACCTTCACGGCGCCGAACCCCGCGGCCCGTCCTCGCCGTCCTCCAGACACCCTCGGCCACAGGCTGTGGAAGGTGCACGTTCAGGTACAGGCCGAGGTCGTCGAGGAATCGGCGCAGAGAGGCGTCAGGTGGAACTCCGGTGGTCGTCTGGTGGTTCTCACGAACCCATCCGCCACCGGCCGTACTCCCTGCGGTCGGGCGAAGTCGAAGGGGAACGCGCGCCCACCCGGGTGGACCCCTGGCCCGCGGGTTCGACAAAACGTCTCGGATCGGCGGCGAGCGGCTGCTCCTGGCGGGAAATCCGAGACGTTTTGTCGGTGGAGCAGGCGACGGGTCGGCGACCTCCCGTGAGCGCGACCGCGCTCGACGACGTGGGGGGTCACGTTTCCCCGAGCCGCCCCGACCGGTTGGTACTCGTGGCGAGCGGCCGAGGACGGCCCTCGCTCCGAAGACGGAGCTTGCCCATGCCCTTCCGCCCGCTGCATCCATGCGTCCTCGCCGCGTCCTGCATGACGCTCACCGCCTGCATCTCCCCGCCCTACGATCCCTTCGGCTGCTCCAACGCGCACCCCACCCGCCCCGACCCCGTCGCCGAGGTGTACTCCGAAGACTGGGAGCACCCCCACGTCGTCGACTTCGGCGACGTCTCGCTCGGAGACACCCTCGAGCGCACGGTCGTCATCCACAGCATCGGCACCGACACCCTGCAGATCCAGGAGTTGAGCGTGACCTCGACTGCGTTCGAGATCCTCGACCGGGACGACGTCACGCGGCTGCTCGCGCCGGAGGAGCGGACCGAGATCCGCATCCGCTACACGCCCCGCGCCGACGAGTCTGTCGACGAGGACCTGATCGTCGGGACCAGCGACCGAGAGACGCCGGAGACGACTCTCCAGCTGCGCGCCGAGGGCCTCGCGCCGCGGTTGCTGCTCGGCCCGTTCGACCACGACTTCGGCTCGGTCGCCCCCGGCTGCGGCGACGGACTCGACGTCGGCATCTTCAACGTCGGGCGGGCGCCGCTCACGCTGACGGGCGTGGATCTGCAGACGACCTCGACGGCGCTGGACGGCGTCCTGCCCCCGAGCACGGTCCTGGCGCCAAACGGAGAGCCCGCCTGGGTCTCCCTGGAGTACCTCCCGGACCTGGCGGGCCTGGAGGACTCCGCGGTCCTCACCGTGCGGTCCGACGACCCCACGCTGCCGGTCGCCTCGGGCACCTACGTCGGGACCTCGCACGTGGATGGAGCGTGTCCCTGAGCCCGACCCGCTCCTGACGATCGCCGCGCCGGGCGGAGTGGCCGGCATTTCCCACTACAGACGGGCCGGCCACCCCGGCGGCGCGCCCATGGGAGATCTTTCCCGCACGGATCTTCAGGAACGTGGACGACCCGGCACGCCGCTTGCTCTCGCGCTGGAGGGAGGAGCGACGACGCACTCCGGGAGACCCCACCATGAAGACCGCCATGACCCTCGCCCTGCTGATCGTCTTCGCGGCCGCGCCGCTGTCGAGCTGCAAGAGGACGAAGAAGACCCCGGCGACGAGCACTGAAGAGCTGGACCGCTTCGAAGAGGAGCTGGAGGAGCACAGCTCCAGGGAACGCGACGACGAGACGACAGACGTGCGCCGCACGACCCCCGACGAGGATGAGGACGAGGACGGGGACGAGGACGAAGACGAGGACGAGGACGAGGACGAGGACGAAGACAAGGACGATGAGCCCGACGAGTAGGGGCGCGGTGAGGCTCCACCGACCCCCGGCGAGGGGCGCCGCTCGCCTGGGGTGGGCCCTCTGCGATGGCGGCCGTCGCCTCCCTCCCCGCCGTCCCCTGCTCCGAGCCACGGGCGGGCGGGATCAGGACCCGCCTCCTCGTCCCCAACCTGGACGACGACAACGAGGACGGGCGCCTCGACTGGGACGCGTCCGACCCGCAGGACCCCGACCTCGTGGAGCTCGACCTCCCCTTGCGCCGCGCCGACGTCGTGGTCGCGCGGGGCGACCTGGGCTCCAACCGGGTGTGGCAGGGAGACCGCGTCGTGGTGGACGCGTACGCGGGCGAGCGGTGGCGGGTGGAGGCGCCCGGCCCCCTCCGCGTGGAGCTGGGGGCGTTCGATGCGCGCCTCGAGCTGACGGTCCTTCGCGGGCCCCGCGTCGTGACCTCCGTCCTCCTGGCCGCCGCCCCGGTCACGCTGCCGCACCCCTTCCGCCCCATCTCCCGGGCCTGGGTGGTCCCGCTGCTGAAGCCGGGCGGCGCGGGAAACATCGCGCTCCTGGACGCCCTCGACGACGTCCTGGGAGACGCCATGAGGTGGATCCCCGGCGAACAGTACGGCGACGACCGGTGGCCTCAAGACCAGTTCGAGGTGGCGTGGGCCGTCGGAGAGACAGGACGACTCCGGGTGGTGCTCGACTCGCCGCGCGACGGCTTCCGGGGTGCCCGCGGCGGCTTCGTGGAGCGCGTCCTCGGGTCCGGCCCCGACACGTACGTGTACGCCCTCGACGCGGACGACTGGGGGAGCCGCGACTCCTTCGGGAACCTCGAGGTCACCCCGCCGCTCCCCGGCTTTCCGGAGGGGCGGATCTACTACGGAGTCGACGGCCCTCGAGGCGCAGCGCCGGAGGTCGTCCGGTTCCTCGCTGCCCAGGGACGTCAGCGCCCCTTCGCGATCGACACGAGCCGCTTCTGCGTGGGGCATGTGGACGAGCTGGTCGCGTTCGTTCCCGACCCGGACCGCCCCGCCGGGTTCCGGGTCCTGGTCCCCAGTCCACGCGTCGCCTACACGCTGCTCGGCATCGCCGACGGCCGGACGCGCATCGACGCGTACGCCGACCTCCCCACCCCGGATCGCGCGTACCGGACCCTCCGAGAGTTGCGAGACGACGCCGAGCTGCGCGCGTACAACATGGCGCTCGAGGCCGGGCCGCTCGCCGATCTCCGCGCGGTGCTTCGGGCCGAACTGGGGCTGACGCCACAGGACATCGTGGGGCTCCCCGCGATGTACGCGCTCTACGACGATGAGGATGACCCGGACTGCGGGGCCGTGTCGCTCGTCCCCAACCTGCTCAACGGCCTCACCGCGCCCACGAAGCGCGGCGCGACGCTCCTGCTGCCCGATCCCCGGCTCCGCCCCGCGGGCGCGGGGTCGCAGGAGGACGTGTTCGCGCGCGCGAGGCGCCTGCTCCTCCCCCGCGGCGTGACGGCGCGTTTCGTCGACACCTGGGAGACGTACCACGTGAACCTCGGGGGCCTGCACTGCGCCACAAACACCGAGCGCCTCCCCTGACCCGGCGCGCGACTCCCCCCCGCCCCCGTCGGCGAGCTGCGCGCGCGTCGAGGTCCCGAATCGACTCGCCGGGCATGTATCGAAAGAGCACACCTGCGTCCGAATGACCCACTCTGCTCGGACCAGCGCTGCTGGTCGAGGCGCCGGGCGGAGTGGCCGGCATTTCCCACTACAGACGGGCCGGCCACCCCGGCGGCGCGCTCGTGGGAAATCTTGCCCGCGGGAGCCCGCACGGACTGCGCCCCCGGGCGAGGGGTCTCGGAGCCCGTCGGAGGGCGCTCACCGATCGGGGACCCGCCGGCACGGTGGGTGCAGCGGACCCGGCATGCGCCGACCCCCGACCGCCACGGTCCCCGCCGAAGGCAGCCCGCTCAGTCGCTTGGCGGCGGCCTTCGCCCGTGTCCACTTCGAGCGGGACTCGGATCACCTCAGCCCCGGGGGGCGGCTCGCGGCGGCGGAGGTGGCGTCTCTCCTCCTGCGGTGGCCCCGAGCGTGGGTTCGACTCCGGCCGGAGGGGCCCTTCCTCGGCTTCCCCCCGGACCCGTACGCGCGGGCCGACGCGCTCGTCCAGTTCCTGCTCCGGCACGGGGTCGCCGCGAATCGCCTGCTCCGGGCCCCCGGTCCGACCCGGGAATCCGACGTACGGAGCGTGTACTGCGGCGACGCGGAGTCCGCCGGAGACGCACGGGTGTGGGTGTTGATCGGGATCGAGAGGAGCGGCTGACCCCGCGCCTCCCCTGAGGATCGCGCCGGCGCGATCCGTCGCAAGGTTGGCGCGACCGGGCACGCCCTCGCGACCGCCCGGGGCTCGCCGCCGACTATCCTCGGACCGACGATGATCCGTCCCTCCCTCACGGCCGCCGCTCTCCTCGTGCTGGGGCTCGGGTCCGGAGTCGCCCACGCGCAGTCGCCCGTCGACGGTCGGGCGTTCGCGCGCTTCACCGTGGACGACGGGCTCCCCTCCAACGGGATCTACGCCCTCGCCTTCGACGAGCACGGTCGCCTCGTCCTGGGCACGTCCGACGGCCTCGGGATCTTCGACGGACGTCGGTTCACGACCCTGCGCGTGGGCGACCCCGGCGCGCCCCCGGACGATCGTCCCCTCGTGGTCGCGTCCGCCGGGCCGGACGGCCCCGTGTGGGTGATCACGGACGCGGGCCGAGTGCAGCGGCGAGGCGGCGGCGACGTGACCGACTTCCCCGACCTGACGGTGTCGGGGTCGGGGGCCGTCCAACGCACGGTCCCGCCCCTCCTGGTGACCGACGACGGGGTCTTCGAGCTCGGGGAGCACCCGGTCCTCCGCGGAGATCTCCCGTCGGGCGCGCGCTTCGTCATGGAGCGGGGCGGCGAGACCTGGGTGCTGGTGGGCGACGAGGCCCTCCATCGAGCGGCGCCCGGCGAGGAGTTCACGGCCGCGCCGATGCCCCCCGCTCGACTCGAGGCCGAGCTCCGGCGACGGGTCGGGTCCCCCTCGGCGACGTGGACGGCGGACCGCGAGCTGGTGCTGGACGGGACGCCGGTCCCGCTGCCGGGCCCGTTCACCCAGACGGTCGAGCGCGACGGGACCGTCTGGATCGCCACCGCGGGGGGCGGCCTCCTGCGCGCGCGCCCGACCCCGCTGCGGGTGCATCGCCCGACGCCCCCGGCTCCCTCCCGCGTGGACGCCGTGGTCGTGGACGGCGGCACCCGCGGGGTGTGGGCCGCGCTCCCCGAGCGGCAGGGCTGGTGGACCCCCACGCGACCGACGCCCGCGGGCACGACCTGGCGGTCGCCGGGGGGCTCGCCTCGACCCCTCCCGCCCGTGGGCCTCGCCCCCCTGTGGGTCGACGGGGCCCGATGGTGGCTCGGCGACGGGATCCGCCGCGAGCTCTCGCCCGAGGGCGCGGCCGAGCTCGTCCTGGACGAGTCGGTCCTCGACGCCTGCCACGGCTGGACCCAGGCATCCCTGCTCATCGAGGGGGGCGCGCTCGCGGGCCCGGGGTGGCGGCATCGGGCCGGCCGCTGGGAGGAGCTGCCGGGGGCGTGCGAGCCCCCGCGCCGACAGGTCCGGACGATGGCCGCGACCGCCGACGGCGTCCTGATCGGGTCGATCTTCGGCCTCGCGCGGACGGATCCCGAGACCGGCGCGACGACGACCCTGCCGGGGCCGCCCGGCGTGCGACCCCGCCACCTCCGGCTGGACGGCGGACGGGTCTGGATCGCGACCGAGCGCTACGGACTCTGTGTCGTGGACGTCGAGGCCGTCGACGAGGGCGCGTGGCGGTGCCTCGACCGCCGGCGCGGGTTCCCGGAGACGCAGATCCACGCCTCCCTGGCGGACGGGCTCGGGCGCGTCTGGATCTCCACCAACCGAGGCCTGCTGGTGGCGACGCGGGCGGCGCTCGCGGAGTTCGCGGACGGGCGACGCGAGTCGGTCCCGACCGTCCGGCTCGGCCGCGATCACGGGCTCGCGAACCCCGAGTTCAACGGCTTCGTCGGCATGTCCGGCGTGACCACCGACGACGGACGGCTCTGGTTCCCCAGCCAAGACGGCCTCGTGGAGGTGCGTCCCGACGAGCTCCGTCTCCCCGAGCGCGTGGGGGTCGCCGTCGCCGGGACTCGACTGGGCGACGTCCCCCTCGCCGACGACGGCGTGGTCCCGGCGGAGCACCAACCGGTGCGCGTCGACCTCGCCATCACCCCCCTGGCGTGGGCGGATCAGGCCGAGATCAGGTACCGGCTCGGCGACGGTGAGTGGCGCGAGACCGACTCGACGCTGGAGCTGACGCGGCTCGCCCCGCGACGGAGCACCCTGACGATCCAGGCCCGCCTCCTCGGCGAGTGGGAGGACGGCGCCGTTCTCGAGCTGGAGCGCACGCCGGCGCTCCGGGAGCGGGCGTTCTTCCCCCTCGTCGTGGCCGCGCCCGTGCTGTTGCTGCTGTTCGGGGGGGCCCTGCTGCGCGGTCGGCTCGCTCGCCGGCGGGCGGACGCGCTGGCGGCGGAGGTCGAACGGCAGACCGCCGAGCTCCGGGAGCGCGCGCGGCGGCTGCAGGAGCTCGCGGGCGAGCTCGACGGGCGGAACCGCACCGTGTCGGCCCAAGCGGCCCGTTTGCGGGAGCTGGACGACCTCAAACGCCGCTTCCTCGCCGACATCGCCCACGAGCTCCGCACCCCGCTGACCCTCGTCCTGGGCGCGCTGGAGGCCCCCTCGGAGGATCCCGCGCGGGCCCGGAAGCACGCCGAGAAGCTCGCCACGCTCGTCGATGAGCTGTTCGATCTCGCGCGACTCGAGGCGGGCGCCCTGAAGGCGCGTATGCGCCGCCTCGACCTGTCGTCGCTCGTCCGCGGGGCCGCCGAGGGGTTCCGCCGCGAGTTCGAGGAGGAGGGCCGGACGCTGACCGTGGACGTCGCCGACGAGCTGGTGGTGTGGGCCGACCGGAAGCTGCTCGACCGCATCGTCGGGAACCTCATCGGAAACGCCCTGCGCCACGGGGACGGCCCCACGAGCGTGCGGCTGGGCGACGACTCGGGCACCGCCTGCCTGCGGGTGCAGGACGCCGGACCGGGCATCCCGACGGAGGAGCGGGAGCGGGTGTTCGAGCGCTTCGTGCAGCTGAGCACCGGCGACCAGCGGGCTCACGAAGGCGCGGGGATCGGGCTGTCGATGGTGGCCGAGCTGTCCGCGCTGCACGGGGGCGACGCGACGATCCGCGACGGCGAGGGCGCGATCTTCGAGGTCCGCCTCCCCCTCGGCGACGACCACGTGCGGGTGGACGACGTCGACCTGCGCCCCGAGGCCGCGCCGCTCCCCTCCCGGGCCGCGCCCGCCCAGGGCGAAGGGCTCCTGCTCGTCGAGGACAACGCCGAGATGCGCGCGTTCATCGCGGGCGTCCTCCGCCGGCGCTGGCCGGTCGTGGAGGCCGCGGACGGGCAAGAAGCGCTCGACGCCGTGGCTCGAGCCCGACCCCGCGCCATCGTGAGCGACGTCCGCATGCCCCGCCTGGACGGCCTGAGCCTGGCCCGGGCGCTCCGGGCGGACGCGGACACCGCGGATCTCCCGATCCTCCTCGTCTCCGCGAAGACCCAGGCGGAGGACCGCGTCGCGGGGCTCGAGGTCGCCGACGACTACCTCGCCAAGCCGTTCAGCTCCCGGGAGCTGCTGCTGCGCGTGGAGAAGCTTCTGGGGGGACCCGAAGCCGCGCCGCCGCCCCGCCCCTCGCACGAGCGGGTGATCGTCGAGCGGATCGACGCCGCCGTCGCCGAGGGGCTCGCGGACCCGACATTCCGCGTGCCCGTGCTCGCCAAGCGCGTGGCCATGAGCGAGCGGTCGCTGCAGCGTTCGATGCGAGAGCTGGGGTTGGGCGCGCCCGGGGCCTACATCCTCGCGGCCCGGCTCGAGGAGGCCCGGCGCGCCCTGCGGGAGCGGCGGCACGCGACGGTGGGGGAGGTCGCGGCGGCCGTGGGGCTCAGCCGCTCCTACTTCGCGCGCGCCTATCGGGCTTGGGCCGGGCACGCGCCGAGCGACGAGCCGCCCGCCTGAGGAGACGGACGGCCCGGCTCCTTGCCTTCAATTGCAGGTGGTGGTCGTGAAGAGCTGGTCGCAGCCCGCGGCGCCGATCCAGTCGTCGTAGAGCCGCACGTCGTCGAACGCGCCGGGGAAGCTGCGTCCGCCGTTCTCGTAGGGGTTGCGACCGAGGAAGAACTCGGCGCCCGAGCCGTGCTGGAAGTTCGACCACCGCCCGTCCGAGCCCGTGACGACGCCGTTCTCGCACAGGTACTGCGTGCCGTTCGCGTCGCGGCCCAGGGCGATCAGGTGCCAGGTGTCCTGCTGGCCGATCCAGGAGGCCGTCCCGAACGTGTACCACTGCGTGCCCAGGCCCTGCGTCCAGAAGTAGGTCTGTCCGCCCCCGCGCTCGGCGAAGAGGTCGACGTCGCGGAGCCGGCCGTTGTCGGTGGAGAAGAAGATGTGTTCGTGGCGGACGTGCCCGACGAAGTCGCCGTGGTAGTTCACCCAGGCCGTGACGGTGAAGGGCCCGGTGCCGAAGCCGGAGAGCAGGTCCGCCGTGGAGGCGCCGCCGCCCTGGCCGTTGATGCGCAGCGCGAGGCCGTCGACCCCGGGGACCCAGGAGACGTTGCCGAAGGTGGCGAAGTCGGACCCGCCCACGTCGAGGCCGTCGCCGTCGAGCGTCCAGTGGTTGGTCAACTCCGCGCCGTTGCACTGCTCCACGCAGCCCTCGTCGACCTGGCCGTCGCAGTTGTCGTCGACGCCGTCGTCGCACGCCTCGACGGCGCCCGGGTTCACCGCCCCGTCGGAGTCGTCGCAGTCGTCCGCGTTCGTGACCGTGCCTGCCGGCGCCACGCACGCCTCGGCGGCCCCTGCCGCGTCGCCGTATCCGTCGCCGTCGGCGTCGGCGAAGAAGGTCTCGGGGAGTCAGTCGCCGTGGCCCAGGTGGCCTCCCAGCGCGTTCGAGTTGACGTTGAGGACGAGGACGTTGCCCGAGTTGCCCGCGGGGTGGCAGACGTCGACCTTGGGGGCCGGCCCGGCCGTGGCGACGCCGGCGAGGGCGATGAGGGACAGGGGGACGATCAGGCGTTCGAGTCTCATTGGTTTTCTCCCGTGAAGTTGGAAATGGAGCGTCCCCGGCTCGGTGGGCTGAGGCAAGCGCCGGCGTCATCGGGCACGCGTTCGGCGGGGTCGGGCACACGCCGGAGGGTCCCTGGGGGTCCGAGCGCGCCGCCGTCGCGGTCCTGTGCGACGCGAACCTCACGTGGAGGTCGACGCGCTGATGGCCTGGATCCGCCGTATGTGGGAAGCGGCCGGGTGACCCGTCAGGGGAACGAAAGGACCAGCCGGAAGCCGGTGACGACCTTCACCACGCCGGGACGGTAGCCCGCGCGCCAGGTGAGGCGGCAGCGCATGGCGTCGCTGGTCCATGTGCCTCCCCGGGTGGGACGCATGCGGGCGTTGGGGCCGTACTGCTCGTCGCCGCAGAACTCGTTCTGCCCCCCCGCGAGGTCTCGCGCGCCGTAGACGGACACGTCGGTCTTGAACGCCCCCACCACCAATGGCGTGGGACCGCCGGGGTGCGAGTGCCGCATGTTGCAGAGCGTCGCGTCGAAGTCGTCGCCCCAGGGGTACAGGCGCCCGTCGACCCCGCGCGCGAGCTTCTCCCACTCGTCTTCGGTCGGGAGCCGCCAGGGCAGACCGTCGCGGCGGGCCCGCCACGTGGCGTAGGCCGTCGCGTCCTCCCAGCTGAGCCCCATGACCGGCCACCGGGGGTCCCAACGATCGCCGTCGCGGTCGCGCTCGGGCACGACGTACGCCGATCCGGCCTCCGGTCGCTCCCAGTACTGGCCGCCGAGGTGGGTCTCGCCGCTGGGGTTGCGCGGCGCCATCGCCCAGGCTCGCTCGGGATCGCTGCGGGCGACGTCCGTCAGGAACTCGGCGTACTCGCCCGTCGTCACCGGCAGGCATCGGGCGACGAAGGACGCGACCCGGACCTCCTCGCGGGGCCGCCCGTCCTGAGCTTCGGCGTCGCCGCCCCGCCGGAAGGGCCCCCCGGGCACGAACGCCGAGCCCGGGGGCACGTCCTCCAGCGCGGGCAGGCGGAGGACCCCGGCGTGCCAGCGTCGACCTCGGGTGATGTGGATCGGGTACGTCACCACCGCGCGGCCGGGCAGCGTCACTCGGAGCCGGTAGCTGCCCATGGCGAGGGGCTCGTCCAGCGGCGTCGTGCCCAGGGTCCGGCGCTCCGCCAGAGGCCACACCAAGCCCCGACGCTCGTAGCGCTCGCAGATCACCTCGGCCCCCGGAGGGTCCGTCTCGAGGACGACCGAGCCGGTGCCTCGCAGGGCCTCCGTGTAGCGATCGGAGTGGGCCTCCACCCGCGCCGCCCACACGGCCTCGGCCTGTCGATCGCCCGCCTGCTCGGCCGCCTGGAAGGCCATCCACGCGGCGTCGGCCAACAGGTCGTGCGCGGGGCGATGGCTCGGGTCGTGGGAGAGCGCGACCTCCGCGTGAGTGACCGCCTCGCTGAACGCCGTCGTGCGCGCCGCTTCGAGGTCCCGCGCCCGTTGCCGGAGCGCCAGCAGCTCCTCCTTGTGCTCCCGCGGCGTCCACGGCGGGGTCTCCTCTTCGCGACGCTGGAGCTCGACTCGCGCCGCCCCGCGCTCCTCCCCCAACCCCTTCCAGCGGTCCCAGGCGTCCGTCGCGCGTCTCATCTCGGCCCGAGCCTCCCGACGACGCCGACGTCCCTCGATCACGTCCTGCACCCGTCGCCCCAGCGCCGCCGCGGTGGGGATGCGCTCGCCCTGCTTCTGCTGCATGGCCTGCATGCAGATCGCGGCGAGCTCGGGGTCGACGTCGGGCTTTCGGTCGCGGGGATCCGGGGCGTCCCCGCGCGTGCTCGCGAACAGCAGCTGCAACACCGACTTCCCGGTGTAGGCCTTCTCCAGGGTGAGGATCTCGAAGAGCACGGCGCCGAGGCTGAACACGTCGCTGGACGGGTCCAGGAGGTGCAGCAGCCCCTCGACGGCCTCGGGGCTCATGTAGCCGGGCGTGCCGACGGCCGAACCCACGATCGTCCCGGACTCGGACGGGGTCGGACCGTCGCCCTCGCCGGGGCCCGCGAGCTCCGCCGGATCGTCGGCGGCGCCCATGAGCCGTGCGACCCCCCAGTCCAGGAGCAGGACCTCGCCGAACCGCCCGAACATGATGTTGTCGGGCTTGAGATCGCGATGCAGGACGCCCTGATCGTGGGCGTAGGCGACCGCGTTGCAGATCTGCACGAAGGCCCCGAGCAGGCGCTGCAGCGACCACTCCTCGGGATCCTCGATCCCGTCCTGGAGGCGCTGCAGCACGTCCGTGAGGGTGCGCCCCGCGACCTTCTTCATCGCGTACCAGGGCTCGCCGTCGGCCGTGATGCCCGCGTCGTACACGGGGACGACGTTGGGGTGGTCCAGCTGGCTCGTGATCCGAGCCTCGAGGACGAACCGGCGCAGGCTCTCCCCGGAGGCGTCCAGGGCGATCTTCAGCGCGACGTCGCGACCCAGCGCGGGGTCGGCGGCCTCGAGCACCCGCGCCATGCCCCCCCGCCCCAGCTCTGCGGCGGGGACCAGCCGACCGTGGCCTTCCTCGGATGACGCGAGCCCCTCCGCGAAGACGTCGAACACCTCCACGCCCTCGGCCGCGCCCGCGAGCGTCGCGACGGAGGACTCGGCGATCGTCGGCCCGATCGGGTCGGCGAGGTTGGGCACGTCGGGGCCCTCGTCGACCACCTCCATGCGCAGCGTGCGCTCGATGACGTCGCGGGGGACGGTCGCGGTGGAGGCCAGGCCGTCGTCGGAGGGGTCGGACACGGGCGCAGTATTCCGGTTCGGAGACCGTTTCGGGGGCGGACGGGCCGATGGGCGCACGCGCGGACGCCCGTCGAGGTGTCATGATCCCCCATTGCAGCGCGGCAGACGACCCCCGAGGAGACCCATGCGACTTCGACACGCGGCCCTGATGATCCTGCTCTCCGCCTGCGCGGCCCCCGAACAGGGAGCGACCGATCGCGGGTCCACCGCCACGCTGACCACGACCGACCTGCCCGCCACCGGGCCCGGGCTGTACGCCCTGTGGCTGTCGGACGGGGCGGGCGACGTCGAGCTCGCGGGGACCTTCCGCGACAACGAGGGCGTGGACTTCGAGGCCGAGGGCCTGTCCGCCTGGTCCGAAGCGTTCGTGACCGTCGAGCTCCGCGAGCCGACCACCCCCGGGCCCGCCGTGATCCTGCGAGGCACGGTGACCGAGGACGGCGTGGACCTCGCGCTCGCCCTGGACATCCGGGTCGAGGGCGGCGTGACGCTGTGGACTCCGACCGACGACGAGCCCGACAACCACACCCAGGGCGCCTGGTTCATGGAGCGTGTCGGCGACGGCGCCGAGGCCGCCCTCACGCTGGACTCGCCCGCGGAGGGCTGGGTGTTCACGGGGTGGGTGGGGACCCAGGACCACTACCTGCCCATGGGGTCCTTCACGTCCGCCGAGGGCTCGGACTCGGACTGCTTCTTCTGCGGAGACGGCGAGGTGGGCGGCGTCCCCGGGGAGGACTTCGTGGCCCGGCTGCCCCCCGAGATCGAGCGCGACATCGACCTGGCGGACGGCGCGTCGTCCGTCGTCCTCTCGATCAGCCCCGGCGCCTACGACATCAGCCCCGGCGCCTACGACATCAGCCCCGGCGCCTACGACCTCGAGTCGGGGGACCCCTTCCGGTACGGGTTCGACGTGCTGTCGGTGGACGTCCCCGAGAGCCAGGCGGGCGGGGAGCTCATGGAGCTGGGCTCGGTGCTCGTGACCCCGAGCGCGACGCTCACCTTCTGAGGCCTCGGCGCGCGACGATCAGGCCGCTCATTCCGCGGAGTCGTCGTCGTCCCACCAGCCGCCGCCGCCGGAGTCGTCGTCGTCCCACCAGCCGCCGCCCGAGTCGTCGTCGTCCCACCAGCCGCCGCCCGAGTCGTCGTCGTCCCACCAGCCGCCGCCCGAGTCGTCGTCGTCCGTCCCCACGTCGTCGGCGGAGTCGTCGTCGTCCGGGCTCACGTCGTCGTCGTCGGCGGAGTCGTCGTCGTCTCGGCCCCCGCCGCCCCCGCCGCCGCTGCGACGGCTGCAGCCGGGCGCCATGGGGGCCAGGCTCACGCCCAGCAGGAGGGCTCCCAGCCCCTGAAGCAGGCGGCGTCGGTCGATGCTCATGAGGTCTCCTCGGGCCCCGACGGTAACATCGCGGTCGTCGGCCGAGTTCTTCGCCCGGGCCGAGGACGAGCGCGCCGCCACGGGCGAGTGCTCGGCGGCTCGCTCGGAGCGTAGGCTGACCCCATGAACCTCCGCCGCTTCGCACTCCTCTTCGCCCTCCTCCTCGTCGCCTGCCCGCCCGATCTCGGCGAAGACGACGACGTCACCGACGACGACGACGCGACAGACGACGACGACGCGACAGACGACGACGTGGCCGACGACGACGACGCCGGGGACGACGACGACGCCGGGGACGACGACGACGCGACAGACGACGACGACGACGTGGATCCGAGCTTCGCGTGCGGCGAGAATCTGACGTGCGATCGCAGCACGCAGTACTGCTTCGTGGAGTACCCCGGCGTGGAGGGCGCCGACATCGTCCATTCGTGCGTCGACCACCCGAGGGAGTGCCTGCCGAACGTCACCTGCGAGTGCCTCGTGAGCGACCCCCTGAAGATGGAGTGCGCCGAGGCCGCGGGCGCCTTCACGCTGTCCGTCTACTACCCCTGACATAATCCGCGCATGGCGAAGCGATCCCGCGACAACCCCGCCCTCGGCCTGGCCGCCCGCATCCGCAGCGCCGCCAACCGTCGCGCCGAGGCGAAGCGCGCGGAGGAGCTGGCGCAGGAGCGACGTCGGGCAGAGGTCGCCGCCGCCCTCGACCGGCTGTTCGACCACCTCCAGGAGGCGGGGGAGGCCGCCGAGGTCCTCGACGTGAAGCGCGACGGCCACGCCATCGACCTGGGCCTCGACGGGCGGTCGATCCGCATCGCGTCGACCCCCGGCGACGACGCCCCCGACCTCCTCGGCATCACCGCTCCCGGGCTCGACGCGGTCCTCTCCGGCTTCCACTCCCGGGAGCTCGACCGCTGGGCCCTGCGCGTCGAGCGTCGCGCCCCCGAAGGTGAGCCGTCCCCCAAGCCCGAGGTCCTCATCCTGCTGGGCGCCGGCCTCGAGCTGCTGGTGGAGGAGGGCCTGATGCTGCCCCTCGACGGCGACGACCCGCCCACGCGGGCGCTCTAGATCAGCGTCCCCCGGCGCGCGGGAGCTCGACCCAGAACCGCGACCCCGTCGGCTCGTTCGGCTCCATGCCCACGGCCCCGCCCATCGACTGCGTCAGGTGCTTGACGATCGCGAGGCCCAAGCCGGTCCCCCCGAGGCTGCGGCTGCGACCCGCGTCCACCCGATAGAAGCGCTCGAACAGCCGCGATCGATGCTCGGGGGCGATCCCCGGACCGTCGTCGGACACCTCGAGGCGGACGGTCTTGGCGCGCTCCACGCAGCGCAGCAGCACCCCTCCCCCGGCAGGGGTGAACTTGAGGGCGTTCCCGACGAGGTTGGCGAGCACCTGGTCGAGCGCGCCCTCGTCTGCCGCGACCATGACCTCCGGCCCCTCCTCGACCCCCAACGCCAGGCCGGCTTTCGCCGCGTCGGGGCTCATTCGGAGCACCACGTCACGCATCGTCTCTCGGGCGGGGAGGGGCTCGATGTCGGTCGGATAGCGACCGGCCTCGATGCGAGAGAGGTCCAGCAGGTCCTGCAGCAGGTGCCCGAGCCGCTGCCCGTGGCGGTGCATCGCCTCCACCAGCCGGGGGCCCATCTCCTCGTCCTGGAGGGCTCCGTCGAGCAGCGTCTCGGTGTTCGAGAGCAGGACGGTCACCGGCGTGCGCAGCTCGTGAGAGGCGTTGGCGACGAAGTCCCGGCGGATCCGGTCGATGTTCCGCACCTCCGTCGTGTCGTGAAGGACGGCCACGGCTCCCCCGGCGAGGGAGCGGCTCACGGCGACGTCGAGCCAACGCGGCGGTGGGCCCGCGATCTCGAGCTCCCCGTCCGCGTCGGCGGGGTGGTCGAGGAGTGAGACGAGCGGGCTCATGCCCGGCACGTCCTCGAGGCGCCGGCCCGTGGGGTCCGCCTGGACGCCCAGGAGTTCGCGAGACGCGGGGTTCGCGATCACCACCTCCCCCGCCCGATCGACCGCCACGACGCCCACCCGGATCGCGTCCAGCACCGTCCCGAACCGGTCGCGCTCTGCGGCGAGGACCAACACCTGACGATCCAACTCCCGACCGAGCCGAGAGGCGAGCCCGGAGAGGAGCAGCGCCGCGAGGAGGGCCGCGAGGACGGCGCCGAGAATCGAGGACCGCGCCCGGTCCAGCGTCGCCTCCACCTCGGTCAAGGGCAGGGCGACCCGCACGCTCGCCGCGCCATCGGCCCGCGGCCAGGGCACGCACACGTAGAGCATCGAGGTCTTCAACGTGCCGCTGTACCGCCGCGAGGTGCCCCATCCCTCCGCGGCGGCCTGCACACACTCGGGCCGAGTCGCGTGGTTCTCCGCCGCCTTCACCTCCGGCGGCGAGAGCTCGCTGTCGCCCCAGAGGAGCCCGTCGGTGCCGATGATCGTGACCCGGGCCTCCGCCGCCCGGCCCGCCCTGACCGCCAGCGGTTGGATGCCCTCGATCGTGTTGGAGGGCGCGACGCCCATGAGTTCGCGCGCGAGCCGAGCCTGCTGCAGGAGGGACTGCTCGATCCCCTCTTCCAGGCGCGTCCGCAGGCCGGACTCGAGCCGGTACGCGGTCACTGCTCCGATCACGAGGATCAAGGCGGTGGAGGCGGCCAGGAGCTTGCCCCGCACCCCCAACCGGATCACGACGGTCCCCCGGGGCGGCTCCTGAACCGATACCCCACGCCGCGCACGGTCTCGATGTACTCGGCCGCCGCGCCCAGCTTCCGCCGCAGGCGCTTCATGTGCGTGTCCACCGTGCGCGTGCGCAGGTCCGGCGAGTAGCCCCAGACATCCTCCAGGAGCTGGTCCCGGGTCTGCACCCGTCCCCGACGATCCGCGAGCGTGCGCAGGAGCCGAAACTCCAGGGCCGTGAGGGGCACCACGGCCCCCTCGACCCGCGCCTGGTGGGCGCCCTCGTCGACCTCCAGCACCCCGAACGTCCAGGTCGACTCGGGAGCGGACCCCGACTCACGACCTGCCTGGGCGCGGCGCAGGACCGCCTTCACCCGGAGCAGGAGCTCGCGCACCGAGTAGGGCTTGGTGACGTAGTCGTCGGCCCCCGCTTCGAACCCCGCCACCCGCTCCGCCTCGGCGGTGAGCGCCGTGACCATCAGGATCGGGATCTCGGCCGTCGCGGGATCCGCCCGGAGCGCCCGGCACACGTCGACTCCGGAGCCGTCGGGCAGCATCAGGTCCAACAGGACGAGATCGGGTCGGGGAGCCTCCGCGGCCCCGGCCAACGCCTCCTGCACGGAGGCCGCGCTGCGGGTGCGCATGTGCTCTCGGCGGAGGTTGTACTCGACCGTGGCGGCGAGGTCGGCCTCATCCTCCACGACGAGGATCAAGGGGGCGGCGGAGGAGTCGCGCATGCAGGATGATGGTACGCGTGCCGCCGATCGCCCTCACCCCCGGATGCTCGATCGCTGCCTGGGCGATGGGCCTCGTGCTGTTCTCGGCCGCCTGCGACGACGGCCCGCTGGTGTCGGACGACGACGACGCCCCGACCCCGGAGAGCGTCGGCTCCCAGCGCCTCGACCCCTGGGTCCGCTCGGAGACGGCGTCGCCGGGCTCCGTGACGTTCACGGAGCTGCACCATCACGCCCCGGACGGCGGCCCCGAGTGGCTCGAGCTGCACAACCCGATGGCCCTGGACATGGACATCTCGGGGTGGCGGCTGGAGGGCGCCGCGGAGCACACCTTCGCGGCCGGGACCGTCGTCGACGCGGGCGCGTACTTCGTGGTGGACGCGGAGCTCCCCGACGACGGCGGGCGCGTCGACCTGCGCAACCAGACCGGGCGCCGGATCGACACCGTCGAGTACAGCGACGACGATCCCTGGCCGGTGGGCCCCGACGGATCGGGCTGGACGCTCGCCAAGCGCGACGCCGACGCCGCGAGCGACCACGCCGAGCACTGGGCGGTGAGCGCCGAGCGCGGGGGGACTCCGGGCGCGCCCAACGGCCTCGACCCCTTCGTGCCGCCCACCGTCGTCGAGCTCGTCGCCCTCGAGGGGTCGACGTGGAGCATGGACCTGTCCGGCGACCCCGATCCCGCCTGGGTCGACCCGGACTTCGACGACGCAGGCCGTCCCGTCGGCGAGGCCGTCTTCTACGCGGGGGCGCCCACCGCGGACGTGCCCGTGGCGGTCACGGTGACCGCCGACAACTACTTCGCGCTCTACCTCGGCGGGCCCGACGGCGGCGACCTGCGGCTCGTGGGCTCGGAGCTGGACGACGCCTGGACGACGGTCGAGGACTTCGGCTTCGACGCGGGCCCCGGCGAGCACCTGTACCTCGCCGCGTGGGAGCTCCCGGATTGGGACGGCGGACCCCAGATGACCATCGCGGAGGTGGGTCTGCCCGACGCCGTCCTGGGCACGGGCGCGGCGACCTTCGAGTGGGTGCTGGGCCCCGTGGACGGCGCCCCCGCGACGGCCTTCTCCGCCCCGCCCGACGAGGACGAGGTCCGCGCGCTCGTCGAGGCCGCCGAGGCCGACGGAGCATGGTCGGCGCCCGCCGCGGTCGCGGCCCGATCGTCGGGGCCCTGGGGCGGCGCGGTGGGGGGCGCGTTCACCGACGCCGCGAGCTACGTCTGGCCCGACACGTTCGCGGCGACCTCGGTGACGAACGTGGACCGCACCTACGCCCTCTTCCGGACCGTCGCGCCGCTGGGGGGCGGAGGCGGCGACACGGAGCTTCCGTCGGTCCCCACCACGAGCGCGTTCCGGACCTGGTTCACGCTCGACGCGGACCCCGCGGCCACCGACCTCACGCTCGAGTGCCTCGTCGACGACGGGGCCGTCGTACACCTCAACGGCGTGGAGGTGCTGCGCCTCAACATGCCCGAGGGCCCCGTGGACGCGGACACGCTCGCCGCGGCGGCCGTCGATCAGGCCTCGCGGACGGTCGACCCGGTCCCCGCCGACGCCTTGGTCCGCGGGGACAACCTGCTGGCCGTGGAGGTCCACCAGGCGCAGCCCGACGACGCGGACCTCACCTTCGGGTGCGGGCTGACCGCGCGGGTGGGGCCGAGCGCGCCCGGCGGGGCCCCGTCGATCGTCCTGAACGAGCTCCCCCCGGCCGCCCGGTCGCCCTTCTGGGTGGAGCTGTTCGGGGCGGGCTCCGGCCCTCGGGACACGGGCGGCCTCGTGCTCGCGTCGTCGGCCGGCGACGAGTTCGTGCTCCCGGACGGAGAGGTCGCCTCGGGGGAGGTCCTCGTCCTCGACGACGTGGGCTTCGCGCCCGCCCCGGACGACGTGCTGTTCCTCTACTCGGCGGACCGTGAGACCCTCCTCGACGCCGCGCGGGTGCGTCGCGGGCTGCGGGGCCGGCTGCCGAACGCGGGGCCCTGGCGCTCCCCGCGGGCGACCACGCGCGGGGGCGCCAACGAGTTCGAGATCGGCGACCACGTCGTGATCCACGAGATCCACTACGACCACGAGTGGATCGAGCTCTACAACCGCGGCGCCGAGCCCGTGGACCTCGGCGGCGCGCAGCTGGTCGACGCCGTCGCCTTCGAGTTCGCCGCGGGCACCGTCCTCGAGCCGGACGCCTACCTCGTCGTGGCGGGGGACGCCGAGGCCGTCCAGGCGCTGCACCCGTCCATCGACGTCCTGGGCGACTACGACGGCCGCCTGGACAACCGAACCGACCGGATCGTCCTGCTCGACGCCCGGGGGAACCCCGTGGACGAGGTGCGGTACTTCGACGGCGGCCGGTGGCCCGAGGAGGCGGACGGCGGCGGATCGAGCCTCGAGCTGCGGGACCCCGACGCGGACAACGCGTCGGCGGAGGCGTGGGCGGCGAGCGACGAGGGGCGACGCTCCGCCTGGGGCGCCTACTCCCATCGAGGCCCGGCGGGCACGAGCCCCGTGGGGCCCGACGGCCGGTGGGAGGAGCTCGTGCTCGGCCTGCTCGACGCGGGCGAGGTCCTGCTCGACGACGTGAGCGTGATCGCGGACCCGGACGGCGCCCGCGTCGAGCTGATCCGCGACGGCGGCTTCGACGCGGCGGACTCCTGGCGGCTGCTGGGCACCCACCGAGCCGGCGAGGTCGTCCCCGATCCCGACGACGCCGCGAACCCGGTCCTGCGCCTCGTCGCCATGGGCCCCACCGGGCACATGCACAACCACGTCGAGACGACGCTCCTCCAAGCCGTGGGACCCGGCGAGTACGAGATCTCCTTCAAGGCCCGGTGGATGGCGGGCAGCAACCAGCTGAACAGCCGGCTCTACTTCAACCGCCTCGCCCGCACCACGCTCGTCGCCCGGCCCGAGCTGTCGGGGACCCCCGGCGCGCCCAACTCCACGGCGGTCGGGAACCTCGGCCCCACGTTCGAGGGCCTCCGCCACGATCCGGCGGTGCCCCCGGCGGGAGAGCCGGTCTCGGTCCGCGTCCGCGTCCGCGATCCCGACGGCGTCGAGGCCGTGACGCTGTGGTCGTCGGTGGGGGGAGCGCCGTTCGAATCCCAGCCCATGACGGCGGGCCCCAGCGGGTGGGGCGCCGTCCTCGAGGGCCGACCCGCGGGGACCGTCGTGCAGGTGTACGTGGAGGCCGAGGACGGGGCAGGCGCGAGCTCCACGCACCCGGCGGCGGGGGCCGACTCCCGCGCGCTGATCGCCTTCGACGACGGCCTCGCGGCCACGAACGGGCTGCCCACCCTGCGCATCGTCATGACCGAGGCCGACGCGGAGTGGTTCCACCGCGACGTGAACCTCATGAGCAACGACCTCGTCGGCGCCACGGTGGTCTCCCACGAGGCGGAGGTCTTCTACGACGTGGGGGTGCGGGGCAAGGGCAGCCAGCGCGGTCGACCGCGGGTCCCGCGGCTGGGGTTCGGGGTGACGTTCCGCCGGGACCAGCCGTTCCGGGGGAGCCACGGCAGCGTGATGATCGACCGGTCCGAGGGCGTCGGCTTCGGTCAGCGCGAGGTCCTCCTCAACCTCGCGATGACGGCCGCCGGATCCGTGTCCGGCGAGTACAACGACGTCGTCCACGTGATCGCCCCGCGGAGCGAGCACACGGGCGCCGCGGAGCTCCAGCTCGACCGGTTCAGCAGCCTCGTGCTCGGCTCGCAGTTCGAGAACGGCGCCGCGGGAACCCGCTTCGAGTACGAGCTCATCTACTACCCCACGACCACCGACGACGGCACGGCCGAGGGGCTCAAGCGGCCCCAGCCGGACCAGGTGGTGGGGACGCCGATCACCTACTACGGCGACGACAAGGAGGCGTACCGCTGGAACTTCCTCATCAAGAACAACGAGCGCGAGGACGACTACGGTCGCCTCATCGACATGTGCCGCGTCTTCTGGCTGCCGGACGACGAGTTCCGGGCGCAAGCGGACGACGTGATCGACGTCGACCAGTGGCTCCGCGCGTTCGCCTTCGCCACCCTGAGCGGCGCCCACGACCAGTACGGCGGGGCGGGGAGCCGCCACAACGTCCAGTTCTACGTCCGACCCTCGGACCAGCGCGTGCTGCACTTCCCCCACGACATGGACTTCTTCGGGAACGCGCGCATGCCCATCGTGAACAACTCCGATCTCGCGCGACTCATCGTCGATCCCGAGCATCACCGCGCCTACTACGACCACCTGCGGGACATCGTCGAGACGGCCTACAACGGCGAGTACATGGCCCGGTGGTGCGACCAGCTCGGCGGGCTGCTCCCCGGCCAGGACTTCGCGGGCCACTGCGCGTTCCTCGCCGAGCGCGCCGACTGGGTGATGAACGGGGCGGCGGACGCGGTGAACCTGGTCTACCCCGACGGGCCCTGAGGCCGGGGACCCGCGGCGCGTTCGATTCGCGTTTCACGGGGACTCCTCCTGCTCCTTGGCCAGCTCGATGAGCACCATCGCCACCGCCGCGAGCCCGACGATCCGGGGCCAGGACCTCCACCCTACGGGCGCGAGGTGGTACCAGTCCGCGGCCGGCGTGTACAGCACGACGAGGTGGAGGCCGAAGACGACCCCCGCACGCTGTCCGCCCGGCCAGCAGGACATGGACGAGGACGTCCTCCAGCTGGTTGCGGACCAAGCGCCAGAGCGACCGGCGCTGTTCGGGGAGGACGTTGGGGCCGTACCGCGACAGCCGCGAGGCCGCCTCCTCGGTGGACAGTCCGTGGGCCGGCACATGCAGTGCAGGAGCACCCGCCGGAGCCGACCCGTGCTGATCCCCCTCCTCCAGCTCGCCCTCGCCGTCGTGGGCCTCGCCGTCGGCAGCATGCTCGTCGTGCGTGGGGCCCTCGGCATCGCCGCGATCGCGCGCGTGCGGCCGTTGGTGATCGGCCTCACCGTCACCTCCGTGGGGACGTCCCTGCCGGAGATCGCGACCAACCTGGCCGCCGCGCTCAGCGGTCGGGCGGGCGTGGACGTGTCGGGCCTCGCCGTCGGCAACATCGTGGGCAGCTGCCTGTCCCAGATCACCCTGCTGCTCGGCATCGCGGGGCTGGTCGCGACGATCCGCGTCCCCCCCCGCGCCCTCCGACGCGACAGCGCGGCGGTGGTGGGCGCCCTGGTCCTGATGCTCCTCGTCAGCGTCGACGGCTCCCCGCAGAGCGCGGAGCAGAGGAGAACTTCGTGAGAGAGGCGCCCTGTTCCGATCCCTTCGACCAGTTCGACCGTTGGTTCGCGGACGCCGTCGCCGGCGAGCCCTCGCTGCCCGAGGCGATGGCGTTGTCGACCGTCGACCACGACGGCATGCCCGCGGCGCGGATGGTCCTGCTCAAGGCCCACGACCGGAGCGGGTTCACCTTCTATACGAACCTCGGATCCGCCAAGGCGAAGGAGCTGGCCGGCAACCCGAAGGCGTCGTTGCTGTTCCACTGGAAGTCCCGGCGACGCCAGGTCCGGATCGCGGGCGACGTGGAGCGGGTGCCGGACCGCGCGGCGGACGAGTACTTCGCCAGTCGTCCCCGGAAGAGCCGGATCGGGGCCTGGGCCAGCCGCCAGTCGGAGGTCCTCGAGGGGCGGTTCGAGCTCGAGAGACGAGTGGCGGAGTTCACCGCGAAGTACGCCGTGGGTCCGATCCCGAGGCCGCCGTTCTGGGGCGGCTACACCGTGCGTCCTCGGTCGTTCGAGTTCTGGGAGGACCGGCGCTTCCGGCTGCATGTGCGATTTCGCCACATGCGAACCGAGGGCGGCTGGGTGCGCACCGAGCTCTACCCCTAAACGGCCGCTTCGCCGCCGCCGGCACGGGGGATGCTTCCCTCCTCCGTGCCATGACCAACCTCTCGCCCGCTCGCCTCGTCCCCACCAACGGCCGCGTCCGCATCGCCCTCACCGGAGGCCCCGGGGGGGGCAAGACGACCGCAGCAGACCTCTTCCGACGGGAGATCGGGGACAAGGTCGTGGTCGTGCCGGAGGCGGCGACGATGCTGTTCTCCGGAGGGTTCCCCCGGGTGGACAACGAGCTCGCCTCGCGCGCGGCCCAGTCGGCGATCTTCCAAGTCCAGCGGGGGCTCGAGGACATCCAGGCAGCGAAGTTCCCCGGGCGCATCCTCCTGTGCGATCGGGGGACCATCGACGGATCCGCCTACTGGCCCGCCGGAGCCGGGGACTTCTTCGCGGCGCAGAACACGACGCTGGAGACCGAGCTGGCGCGCTACGACGCCGTGATCTTCTTCGAGACCGCGGCCGCGGCCGGCCTCGCGATCGAGGGCGGGAACCCGACCCGCATCGAAGACCTGGAGACGGCGCGCGCCCTCGACGAGTCCCTGCGGACGCTGTGGAACGGACACGAGCGCTTCGTCTTCGTCCCGCACAACCCGAGCTTCTTCAAGAAGATCACCTTCGGGCTCGCGGCGATCGAGAGCATCGTCGCGCAGCTGGCCCGCGGACGGGAGCTCGGCGCGACGCCCGGGGAGCGCGCCGCGGGCTGACCCCCGCCGGCACGCTCCGTGCTCTCCCCGACGACAGGGAGATCCCATGCAGATCCATGAAGTGATGACCCCCAACCCGACCGCGATTCGCGCGGACCGGACGATCGGCGACGCCCTGGCGGCCCTCGACGCAGCCCCGATCCGCCACCTCCCCGTCCTGGAGGACGGAGCGCTCATCGGGATTCTGTCCGACCGATCCCTGAAACCCTGGCGCAGCGCCCTCCTCCAGGCGCAAAAGTGGGGCGAGGGGGGCGTGAGGAAGCTCCTGCTGGACGAGCCCGTCGCCAAGCACTTCGAGCGCAGCGTCCTCTTCGTGGGCCCCGAGTACGACGTACGGGAGGCGATCGACCTGATGCTCGAGAACCGCGTGGGATCCCTCCCGGTCGTGGGAGATGCAGGGAAGCTCATCGGCATCGTGACCCAGGTGGATCTCCTGCGGGCGATGCGAGACCTGCTGTGTTCCTGACCACACCTCGAGGGGGACCGATCTGTGCGTTCGCGCACACCCGCCGAGACCGGTGCCCCACTTCCGCCGCGGACATCTAGTGGACGCGCTGCTCCCTCCGGAGATGGCCCGCAAGGCGGAGGCCGTGGGGGTCGCCAAGGCCGGACTCGACGGCCTCTCCACCTTCCTCCTCGCCGTGCTCGCGGGCGCGTTCATCGGCTTGGGGGCCGTCTTCGCGACGACCGTCGTCGCGGGGACCGGAGAGCTGGCCTGGGGGGTCGTCCGCCTGCTCGCGGGCACGGTCTTCAGCCTGGGCCTCGTCCTGGTCATCGTGGGCGGCGCGGAGCTGTTCACGGGCAACAACCTGATCGTCATGGCGTGGGCCGCGGGGAAGGTCGACACGGGGCGCCTGCTGCGGAACTGGACCATCGTCTACGCGGGCAACTTCGTCGGCTCCGTGGGCACCGCCGCGCTCGTCTTCGTGGGGGGGCACCACACCTTCGGCGGGGGCACGGTCGGGGCGACGGCCTTGAGCATCGCCGAGGCCAAGATGGGGCTCGGCTTCGTGCAGGCGATCGCGCTGGGTGTCCTGTGCAACGCCCTCGTCTGCCTCGCCGTGTGGCTGACGTTCAGCGCGCGGACGGTCGCTGGGAAGATCGCGGCCATCGTCCCGCCCATCGCGGCGTTCGTGGCCGCGGGTTTCGAGCACTCGGTGGCGAACATGTACTTCGTGCCCCAGGCCCTGCTCATTCGGGCCGGCGCGACCGACGACTTCTGGCAGGCGATCGGCTCGACCGCGGGGGACCACTCGAGCCTCACCGCGGGCGGATTCCTGCTCTGGAACCTCCTCCCGGTCACCCTCGGCAACATCGTCGGCGGGGCCGTCCTGGTGGGCCTCGTCTACTGGACGATCCACCTCCGAAACCGCCCCTGAGGGGCCTCGTTTGGTACGCGGATTGCTTGTGATCACGGCAAGCCCCCGGAGGTCCCCATGACGCACGCCTTCCCTCCCACCAAGGTGCTCGTCGCCTGCGACTTCTCGAGCCTCGGCCGCGGCGCCCTCGCGTACGGCGCGGAGCTGGCGCAGGAGACCGACGCGGAGCTGATCCTCGTCCACGTCGCCGAGCCGATCTCGCCGGACCTGCCCCCCGGCGCGAAGCCCACCCCGGCGCGCATGCGCGAGCTCCTCGCGGACCGCAACGGCAGCATTCGGGACCAGCTCGCGGAGGACATGGCCGTCGCCGCGAAGGACTTCACCAACTGGTCGGATGTCGTCGCCGACGGGGAGCCCGCCGACACCATCGCGCGCGTCGCGATGGAGCGGAACTGCGACCTGATCGTCCTCGGCTCCCACGGCCGCTCCGGCGTGCAGCGGCTGCTGCTCGGCTCCGTCGCCGAGGGGGTGATGAGGCGGGCTCACTGCCCGGTGCTCGTGTCGAGATAGGGCGGCCCCGGGGTCTCGATCGCTCAGGGTTCGAGGGTGCCGGGGTCCCAGCCGTCCCCGATCAGGTCGACGGACACCCGGGGCCGGGTGCGGTCGTTCGAGTCGACGCTCAGGGTCTCGGCGAAGCCGTCGGGGGTGTCGGGGACGAACGCGACGTGCACCCAGGTCCACTGCTCCGGGGTGAGGAGCGGCGCGATCTCGTCCACGTCGCGCAGCTCGAAGGCGGCCGCCTCGGACAGGATCAGGTCCTGCACCTGCATGGTGTCGGTCCCCACGTTCCGGATCGCGAACCGCGCCGTGGTCTCGGCCCCCACGTCCACCCAGCCGAAGTCCAGCTCGTCGATCGGCTCGCCGTCGCCGTCCACCAGCGCGATCCTGGCGTCGACGCGGGTCGAGTACCGGTCGAACGGCTCCCTGCCGTGGGGACCGCAGCCGAGGAGGAACGAGGCTCCGACCAGGAGCGACGCAGCCGAGCGACGAAGGGACATGCCTCTACCAACCCGTCGCCCGCCGCCGGGGAAAACGGGGTGCCGTCCGGCCGGTTCGCCTACCCTGGGGGCGGAGGGTTCGTGAGGCTTGGAGTCCGTTCGATCTGGGTCGTCTCGCTGCTGATCGTGGCGGTGCCGGCGTGCGAGGAGGGAGACCTCGGACCGGGGATCCGCGACCCGGTGTCCCCCGACGACGACGACGCGGCCGACGACGACGACGCGGTCGACGACGACGACGCGACCGACGACGACGACGCGACCGACGACGACGACGCGGTCCAAGAGCCCTGCACGGGGGACACCACCGTGACGTCGCTCCTGGAGCTCACGGCCCTGGAGCAGTGCGAGACGCTGCCGGGCGACCTGACGATCGTCGACACCGACCTCACCGACCTGGCGCCCCTGGCGAACCTCACGTCCGTCGGGGGCGACCTCTTCATCGACATCAACGCCTCGCTGACGACCCTGGAGGGGCTCTCGAGCCTGGCCACCGTCGGCGGAATGCTGCGCGTGCTCGACAACGACGGGCTGCGCGACCTCGCGGGCCTCTCGACCCTCGCCTCGGTGGGCTCGCACCTCGTGATCGCGGACAACGCGCTGCTCGTGGACGTGTCGGGCCTGAGCAACCTGAGCACCGTGGGGGGCAACCTCACGTTCGGCGGCAACAACGCGCTGCCGAACGTGGACGGCCTCGAGGGCATCACGACCGTGCGCGGCGCGCTCGACGTCCAGCGAAACACGCTCCTGCGGGACCTCGACGGCCTCTCCGGCCTCCAGGCGGTCCCCGAGGTCGACATCGGGGGCAACCCGGTGCTCGAGAACATCGACTTCCTCGCGGGGCACGTGGCGCTCAGCGAGTCGTTCAGCCTCAGCGACAACGACTCCCTGGACGATCTGGGCGGCTTCTCGTCCATCGCGTCCACCTCGAGCAGCATCTGGATCTCCGGGAACGACGCGCTGTCGTCCCTCGCGGGGCTGGGGGCCCTGACCGTCGTGTCCGGCTCCTTGAGCATCGACGACAACGACGCCCTCACCAGCCTCGACGGCCTGCAGGGCCTCGCGGTCCTCGGCAGCGGCGGCGGGGGCGGACTCTGGATTCGATACAACGACGCCCTCACCAGCGTCGACGCGCTGAGCAGCCTCACGTCGCCGGGCGCGGCCCTCGTCTTCACCGCCAACGACGCCCTCCCCGCCATCGAGGGGCTCACGAGCCTCGCGTCGCTGCCCGGGCGCCTGTACGTCGGCTACAACGACGCGCTCACCAGCATCGCGGGCTTCGCGGGGCTGACGTCCACGGGCGGCCGGGTGCGGATCGAGCACAACGCGGCCCTCCCGAACCTCGCGGGCCTGGAGGCGCTGGCGTCCGTCGGGGGGCACTTCGAGGTCGACTCGCACCCCTCGCTCACCACGCTCGAGGCCCTGGGGGGGCTGACGTCCGTGGGCGGGTCCTTCTACATCCTGAACAACCCGATCCTCCCGGACCTCGACGGGTTCGAGGCCCTCTCGTCCGTGGGCGGCCTGGTGAGCGTGCAGAACAACGACGTGTTGACCACGCTGGGTCCGCTGGAGGATCTCACCGCCGTGGGCGGCAGCGTCTACGTGGTGGGCAACCCGCTCCTCTGCCAGAGCTCCGTGGACGCGCTCCTCGCGGCCTGCGGCTGCCCCGTGGGCAACCTCAGCGGGACGGACGCCGGCTGCTGAAGGGGCCTCCGGCCGGCCGAATCGCGACGCCTCGGCTCGACAATCGTATGCTCGACGTGGGAGGAGCACCCGATGACCGACGAGCAACGCAGCAGCCCCGAGTACCTCAAGGAAGGCCTCGACGCAGGTCGATTCGTGTCCGTCCACACCCTCGAGGACGGCTTCGAGCGGGACCTCGTGCAGCAGGCCTTGGCAGAGGCCGGGATCCCCCACGCGATCCGCCTCGCCGGGGACACCGAGTTCTCGCTGATCTTCGCGGACGCGCAGGGCTTCGGGAGGGTCCTCGTGCACGCCCGGGACGCCGAGACCGCCCAGCAGATCTGCGACGACATCCGCGCCACCGACGAGGAGGCCGCCGAGACCGTCAAGCAGATGTTCGACGCCTAGTCTCTCCGACGCCCGGGGCGCCAGACCCAGACGAGGTTCAGGAACGCGGTCAGGTTGCAGATGGCGATGAGCGCGAGCCACCACGTGGGCTGGAACACCACCACGGCGCTGCCGAGCCCGAACCCCACGGCGGAAGGCCACAGCCGCCACTCGACCATCCCCGCCAGGCTCGACGCCGTGAGCGCCCACAGCGGGAACGACAACGACATCGTCGTCCCCACGGGCAGGCCCGCGCGGTAGCCGCTGTACGTGATGAGGAACTGGCCGAGCATCATGACGACCATGGTCGCGACGCCGCCGCGGTTGATGCGGGTGGCCGACACCGACTCGCTGCCCCAGGCCGCCAGCCCCGCCATGATCAGGGCGCAGACGAGCGGGAAGAGCAGGACGGCCTGGTACGAGAGCAGCCAGGGGACGAACGGGGCCGCGATCGGGACGAGCCCGGCGAGGAGCACCACCAGGCCGACGATCAGCAGCCGCGTTCGCTGACCCGTCGCGGCGTCGTAGTCGCGCCCCAGCTCCTCGAGCTCGGCGAGCCGCTCGGCGCCGGCGCGGATCCGGGCGCGGGCCGCCTCGATCGCTCGCGCGAGCTCCGGGTGTTCCTCCGTCAGCTGCGTGGCCAGCCCCTCCGCGGTCGCGAGCTCGTCGCGCTCGGCGCACCACACCGCGTAGCGGGCCGTGACCCGATCCAGGCCCACCCGCGCCGCCTCGCAGTCACTCCAGGCCGCCAGCGCCTGGGAGTACCCGAAGCGCGCCTCGGAGGCCGCCGCGACCACCCCGTCGACCGCGCCGTCGCCCAGGCGACGCTCGAGCTGCGCCGCCCGCTGATCGGCCCGCCGCACGAGGGCGAGGGCGCCCCGATGCTCGAGGAACTCCTGCAGCGCGAGCCGGAAGGCGTCGGCCGACGGGAACCGGTCCCGGGGGCTCCGGGCCATGGCGCGGGCCACGATGCGGGCGAGCTCGGGGGCCACCTGGTCCGGCAGCGGATCCGGGGTGCCTTCGAGCGCCTGGAAGAGCACCGCGTAGAGGTTCTCGCCGTCGTGCGGCGGGCGCCCGGCGAGGATGGAGTAGAGGGTCGACCCGAGCAGGTACACGTCGGTGTGGGCGCCGAGCCGGGTGCCGTCCCCGGCGAGCATCTCCGGGGCCACGAAGGCGGGCGTGCCGATGACGTCGGTGTTGTCCCGGGCGCGGGGGAGCCGAGGATCGTCGGCGAGCGTCATCGCCAGCCCCCAGTCCACGAGGTAGACCTCGCCGAGGGGGCCGATCATCACGTTGTCGGGCTTGAGGTCCAGGTGCACGATCTCGCGCCCGTGGGCGAAGTGGAGCGCCGACGCGAGCTGCATCAACACGCGCAGGTTCCAGTCCAGGGGGTCCGTCACCCCGAAGCGCGCACGGATCGCGGGATCGTCGTCGATGAGCGTCCCCCAGGCGACCCCGTCGATGCGGCGCATGACCAGCATCGGCCGCCCCTCGTCGTCCCTCACCAGGTCGTAGATCGGGACGATGTTCGGGTGCTCGAGCGCCCCCGTGACCACGGCCTCCTGGACGAGCTTGGCGATGATCCGGGGCTCGCTCGCGGTCTCCCGGGCGGTCTTGACGGCCACCTCGCGCCCCAGGGCGAGCTGCGTGCCGAGCCGCACGACGCCCATGCCGCCCTCCCCCAGGGTCTGCTCGTGCATCACGATCTCGCCCCGAGGCGCCAGCTGCACCTCCGCGAGCTCGATCTGCCGGGTGTCGAGCGCGAGCGTGGGCATGAGCGTGGACCCGGGCCCGCCGGACCGGTCGACCACGAGGGTCTCCAGCAAGCCGCGCCGGTGGCGGAGGACTTCGCTCAGGGGTTCGCGGGCCATCGGGGCGATGGTAGGCGATCCGGGACATGTGGAGATTCTGCGGAGGCCTTGGAGGGGGTGTGCACAAGCCGATGTGGACCGGATTTCCGTGGTCTACAGAGGACGTCCTCATCTCAGGGAGCCTCTCCATGTCGACCGCCGCGCGCCTCTTCGCCCCCGCCCTCGCCCTCGCCCTCGCCGGCTGCGCGACCCTCGAGTCGTCCCCCGCGACCACGGCGCCCGCGGAGGACACGGTCGAGGTCGACGAGCACCCGCCCGGGCCGCTGCACCCCGACACCTTCCTCGTGGAGGACCACGACTGCTTCGTGGCCGTGGTCACGCACGACCGCAACGCCGTGCTCGACTTCGAGTTCTCCTGCGCCGCCCAGGACGTGGACGGCCTCGAGGTCGGCCGCGTCGTCATGGGCGCCGAGGATGGCGGGTACCTCGTGCGCATCGAGGCCCTCGCCTTCGACGGCCGCTTCGCCACCGCCTGGACCTCGCCCGCGACGCTCTCCGAGGCCCTGACCGACGTCCACATCGTGGAGAGCGTGGTCCTCGACGACGGCTCCCGCGACGTGCTCGACTTCTCCGGCCGCGAGCTGATGGCCCCCGGGAGCGACGGCCCCGGCTCGGTGCTCGTCGAGCGGGGCCTGCTGACCGTGAACCCGAAGATGGACCTGGACGTGGACATCCGCTGGCTGAGCCTGCGGGCGGCCACCGCGACCCTGACCGTCGGGCTCAACTTCGACGTGCAGACGCTCATGGAGGCGACCGGCGCCGTGGACCACGAGGGCACCATCAACCTCGGCCGCACCGAGTACCCGTTCGAGATCGACGTCGGCCCCACCACCGTCGTAGGCCGGGTGGACATGGTCATGCACCTGCGGTTCGAGCACGAAGCCGCGGGCGCCGCGAGCGACCGGTTCGGGTTCACCGGCGGGGGCCGGGTGGTGCTGGGCGGCCGCTGGGAGAAGGAGGACGACTCCTGGACGCAGATCTGGGAGCCCCGCTTCACCGGCGAGATCGGGGACCAGGACGTGAGCGGCGACGACCACGTCGGACGCGTCTCGGTGATCATCGAGGCGACCCTGGAGATGGACAAGATGGAGGGGTCGAACTTCCGGTGGGAGCCCTGGTCCACCGGCGACGTCATGAGCGACTGCGACGGCCTCTCCCACGTCTCCGCGGGGGGCATCGAGGGCCGCAGCGAGCTGCACCTCGGCTTCTTCGACGACGGCCCCCGCGTCGACCGCTCCCCGCGCCTCGACATCACCGCGGCCCGCGGCGAGGGCTGGGACACACACGCCACGCCGCCCGCGGGCTGCAGCGACGAGCCCCCCGAGCCGCCCGCCGCCACGTGCGCGCCGGTCGCGCAGGTCGAGTGCGGCCAGCCCTTCGAGGGCGACACGGCCACCGATCCCGACGTCACTACGGCCCTCGACGGCTACGACGTGGCGGTGGGGAACTACGACGCGCCCGAGCTCACGTGGTCGTTCGTCGCCCTGGAGACGGGGCCGGTGGAGGTCGCCTTCGTGGACCCCGAGCCCACCGAGGTCAACCACGACCTCTTCGTGCTCGACGGCGGGGCGGGCGTCTGCGCGGCGGCGGAGGCCGTGGCCTTCGGGTTCAACAGCGTGGTCTTCGACGCCGTGGCCGGGCACACCTACTTCTTCGTCGTGGACGGGTTCGACGACCACGCCGGGGCCTTCGAGGCCACCGTCGACTGCGGCCCCTGAGGCCGACCCCGGCGGCCCGATAGACTCGGGCCATGCACCCCCTCGACTGGGCAGTCATCGCGGCGTACCTCGTCGGCATCGTCGCCCTCGGGGTCTTCCTCTCGCGCCGCGCGAGCGCCTCCGCCGAGGCCTACCTGGTGGCCGACCGCAAGCTGCCGTGGTGGGTCATCGGCTTCTCCGACGTGGCGAGCGCGGCCGGCGGCGACGCCTTCTGGGTCCTCGTCGTCTTCAGCGGCGCGTTCGTGGGCCTGTACCGCTTCTTCTGGCTGTCCGCGCTGTTCGCGCTGCCCCTGGGGATCCTGTGGGCCCGCTACTGGCGTCGCCTGCGGTTGGTGAGCCCCGCCCAGATCTACGAGGAGCGCTACGGGGGCGCGGCGGCGGGCCGATACCGGGGCTTCGTCGTCGTCTACTCGGCCTTCGTCACGAGCGCGATCGTGCTCGCGTACGTCCTCCAGGCCTTCGCCCAGATCATGGCGCCCTTCCTCGGGTGGCCGCCCGACACGGTGCTCGCCGTGTTCTGCGGGGTCTCCGTCCTGTACACGATGATGTCGGGGCTGCTCGGCGTGGCCTACAGCGACGTCCCTCAGTTCCTGCTGCTGATGGTCGGTCGCGTCGGCCTCGCGGCGGTCCTGCTCGCGGCCGCGGGCGGGCTCGGCGGGATGATGGACGCCGTGGAGACGATCCGCGGGGCCGAGTTCCTCGAGCCGTTCCCCCCCGGGGCGGGCGAGGTCTACGGGAAGTGGGGGGTCGAGCCCGGCACCGCCGTCGCGCTCGCCGCGGTGGGGCTCTTCGGCATCGCCGGGACCGGTTCGGCCAACGTCCAGCGCTCCCTGGCGGCCCGAAGCGAGCTGGACGCGGCCCTCGGGCAGATGCTCAACGCGGTGCTGACCTTGGCCGTGCGGGTCGCGCCCCTGGTGGTCATCGGGTTCGCCACCATCGCCCTCCTGCCGAACCCCGAGGGCACCGACGCGTGGGCCGAGATGGTCACGACGTACGCCGGTCCGGGGCTGCTGGGGCTGATCCTCGTGGGGGTCGTGTCGGGCTACATGTCCACCATCGACACGTTCCTCAACTTCCTCACCGCGGGCCTCTTCAACGACTTCTATCGACGCCACGTCGCCCCCGACGCGGGGCCGCGTGCCCAGCTCTTGTTCTGCCGATTCGCCACCTTGCTCGTGACCGCCGTCGGCTTCCTGTGGGCGAAGCTCCTGATCGACGTCATCGACGCCGACTGGATCAACTTCATCAACTCGGTCGTGGGGCTGTTCATCCTGCCGCTGGCCGTCCTCCGCTGGACCTGGTGGCGGCTCAACATCTGGGGCGAGATCGCCGGCTTCGTGGTGGGCGTCCCCCTCGCGTGGGTCGTCTGGTTCCCCCTCGGGCTCAAGGACGAGCCCTACTGGCAGTCCTTCTGCGTCCTCTTCGGGGTCGGCTGGGCGACGATCGTGACGGTCACGCTCCTCACCCGGCCCGAGTCCGACGACGTGCTCCGCAGCTTCTACCGCCGCGTCCGCCCCCCCGGCCTGTGGGGCCCGATCGCCCGGTCGCTCGCCGAGGAGCAGGACCCGGCCGCGGTGGCCGCCGGGCGCCGCGAGCTGCGGCTCGACGGGGTCGTGGCCCTCACCGGGTTCGGCTTCTGCGTGAGCCTGGTGACCGCCGTCACCGCGCCGTTCGTGCGCAGCCTCCCCCTGGGCCTCGCGGCGGCCGCGGGCCTCGCGTTGTTCGGGGGCGGGTTCCATGCCGCCTCCGTCGCCGCCGAGCGCTCCCGGGCCGTCACCGCCGATGGCTGAACGACCCTTCCCGACGGGGATCCGGACCTGGAGCAGCAGCCTCGGCCCGGCGGGCTCGCTGGGGGCCCTGTACGCCCCCTTGGAAGGGGGGAAGCCGAACCACTCCCACGGCGACCTCCGCACCGTGGACGACCCGACGATCGAGCACCGCGCGGGCGTCCGCTGGGACGGCTCGGTGCGCCTCCGGAGCGTGCGCGTGCGGTTCGCTGGTCGCTGGATCCCCCGCGTCGCCGAGCTCTGGATCGAGGGCGAAGAACCGAGGTGCGTCGCGGCCCTCACGGAGCGCGACCAGGAGGTCGAGATCGACGCCGACGCCGCCGGCGTGTTCGTGCGACAGGCCCCCGGCGGGGGGAGCGCGGTGCACCCGGGGAGCCTCCGCATCGAGCGACTGACGCCCGTCCCGGCGGCGACGGCGCCGCTCCGGCTGACCCTCCACCGCGTCGACGGAGGTCCTGAGGTGCCCGGCTTCCCCGCCGCCCAGGACGGAGACGCGCGCACCGTCCTCGAGCTGAGCGACGCGACGGCCCTCGACGTCGAGGGAGAGGCGTTCGCCGGGCTGCGCCTGCGGATCCCGAGGGTCGGGACCTCGGGCAGCCCCGCGTGGCTGCGGCGCTGGCTCCGGCTGGACGACCTCACCTCCGGCGTGCCCTGCCGTCGCTTCCTGGACGCCGGCGAGGCCGGGATCGTCGGCGGCGCGTCCACGGTGTGGCTGGTCCCCGAGAGCCCCCGGACCCGCGTGCGACTGGCGTTCCCGACCGCGCAGCCGTTCGTGCTCGGGCTCATCGACGTCCGCCCCGGCGCGCCCGACGGCGAGGTCGAGGAGGTCGCCTCCGCCCCCGGCGTGGGGCCCGTCCCCCGACGTCGGCGCCTGCCGGATCCCGCGGGGAGCGCCTCGACCCTGGACGCCGCCGAGGCGCTCTTCCCGCCGCTCGCGCACGCGGCCTCCTTGGGCGTCCCCGGCGCCGACGACCGGCTGGGCGTCGCCCCGGACGGCGGCCTCCTGGTGCGACGAACCGCGGACCGCTTCGCCTGCGTGGCTGTGGGGGTGGACGGCGAGCGTCCCGGGGACGCGGGCCCCTGGACGGCGCGGTGGGTGGTCCCGGCGCGGGTCCTGAGCCGCACCCACCGCGTCGCAGGCGTACACCTGGAGCAGCGCCTCGCCCTCGCCGCCGACGGGGTGGACGTCACGCTCCGCCTCCGGACGGGGAGGACCCGCGGGGAGCGGGTCGTGACCGTCGCCGTCGCCGTGGGGGAGTTCGAGTGGCTGACGTCCCTGCCGCCGGGGCCCGACGTCGTCGCGTCGGCGGACCCGGACGGCTGGTCGGTCGAGGACGGGCCCTACGAACGTCGCCTCACCCGCGCCGTCCACCTGTTCGGCGGGGAGGACTCGGTCGTCCGGTTCCGGATCCCGCTGCCCGCGACGCGCTCCCCGGACGTCGCCTTCGAGCGCGTCCTCGGCGAGGCCGTCCCCGCCCTGCTGCCCCACCCCCGGTGGGACGCGCTCCTCCCCGCCCTGCTCGCCCAGGCGGCGACCTTCGTCCGCGGGGGAGATCGCGTGCGCTACGGCGTGTATCCGTCGCTCTACGACCCCGACGTGTTCGGGTTGGAGGAGGAGTACCTGCTCCACGGCCTCGCGCTGTGGGGGTGCACCGACGCGGCCCTGCGCTCGTTCCGGGCGACGTACCTGCAGGCCGACCACCTGGACCACGCCCACTACCTGCACGACCTGCGCAACGGCCTCACGCCCTGGCAGACCGAGCGGCTCCTCTCGCTCGCGGGCCTCGGCTGGTCCGACCTGAGCGACCGGGAGCGCGCGCTGCTCGACGGGACCGCCGCGTGGCTTCGCGCGCGGCGGGTGCAGGCGGCGTCCGAGGGCGTCCTCGAGGGGCTGCTCCCGCCGTATCGGTACGGCGGAGACGTCGACTTCCCCACCCAGAGCCTGACGATCGACGCGGTCGCGGCCGCCGGGCTGCGGGCCCTCGCCGATCTGCGGGGCGACACCGCGACGGCCGACGAGGCGACCGCCTACAAGGCGCGGATCCTCGAGGTCCTCGACGACCTCCACGACGGCGAGCGGCAGGTCCTGCACACCGGCCCCGAGGACCCCGGGGACTACCTGCAGCTGCTCGCGGCCGGGATCCTCGCCCCCCTCGACTTCTTCGATCCCGACGACGTCCGCCTCCCGCGCCTCCTCGAGCAGCTCCGCCGAGAGGGCCGCACCGCCATGGGGCTCCCTCGGTTCGACGGATGGGGCGGCGGCGAGAGCGTCGACGCCGTCTACTGCCTCGGGATCGCGCTGCACGCGCTGCGATCGGGGGACGTCGAGGCCTTCCACACCACGCTCCTCGGCCTCGCAGGGGCCGCCATGGACCGCACGCTGCACACATTTCGCGAGGTGGGGCCGCTCCCTCGCCCGGAGCCCGATCCCACGCCCCGCTGCTGGCTCCCCGGGCGTCGGCTCGACCGCAGCGAGCCCTGCCTCGGGAGCCTCGGTGTCCTGCTGCAGCTGCTCCGCGGCGCGGTCGTGACGGAGCTCCCGGACCCCGACGGGCGGGCGGGCACCCGGCTGCTGGTCCTCGGCGGCGTCCCGGCGACGTGGTGGGACGAGGGCGACCTCCGCCTCGAGGGCGCGCCGACGCGGGCGGGCCGGGTCACGGTGACGGCGTCGCGCCGAGCGGACGGACTCCGGGTGACGGTCGAGGCCCCGGGGGCCCGTGCGATCGTCGTGCGCGGCCCCGACGGTCGCCGGCACGAGCTCCCCGGCGGCACCCACGAGGTGACGCTGTGAGGTTCGGGGTCGTCGTCCCTGCGGCGGGGCTGGGCACGCGGCTGGCGGGCCTCGCCGACGGCGCCGGCAAGGAGATGCTGGCCCTCGGCGGGCGACCGATCCTCGAAGGCGCCCTGCTCGAGGCGGAGGCGGCGGGCGCGGACGCCGTGGCGGTCGTGACGGCCCCCGGGAAGACCGACCTGCGCCGCCTGCTCGAGGGCCGCGACGTGGTGATCGTCGAGCAGCCGGAGCCGGTGGGCACAATGGACGCCGTCGCCCGAGGACGTGGGGCGTTGGGGGTGGACCGCGTCGCGGTCGTGTACCCGGACATGCTGCACCTGCCTGATCAGCGCGGCCTCGCGCGGCTGGTACGCGCCGCCGACGGCACGGGCGGCACCTGGTACGGGCTCGTCCGACGCACCCCCGAGCGGGCGGCGCGCATGGGGCGGAGCGCGCGCGTGGAGACGACCCCGCTGGGCGACGGCCTCCACCGCGTCACCGCCGTGTACGCGACCCCCGGCCCCCCCGGGGCCCTGCACACGGTCCTGGCGGAGCTGCGGTGTGCGCGGGAGGAGGAGCTGCTGCTCGCGCGGAGGCGCGAAGGCGACGCCGGGCTGCTCCCGGTGCTCGCCCGACTCGCCGCGGAGGGCCTCCTGTACGGCGCCGAGCTGCACGACGTCCTCGACGCGGGCATCCCCGCGGGCTACCTCGACGCGAAGGCCCGGTTCGACGAAGGGAGGGCCCGGTGGCGAACCCCCGAAACCGCGTCCTGATCACCGTCGACAACTGGCGCCCGGACTTCGTGGACGCGTACGCCGGGGTGCCCCTCACCCCGTCGCTCGCGGGCCTGGCCGATCGCACGCTGCGGTTCGACAACGCCTACACCGACGGGCCGTGGACCAGCCCCGGGCTGGTGAGCATGTTCACGGGCCTCACGGCGTTCGAGCACGGCATCCACCACGCGTGGTCGAGGCCGGCCGCGGGCACCGACGCGTTGGTCACTCGCCTGCGGGCCCAGGGCGTGCGCTGCCCGAACCTCTGTTACCTCAACGCCGTCGGCAACTACGCGAACCTGGGCTACGACCCGCGGGCGTCGCCCCCGTACCCGCAGGACTCCGCCGACGACACCCTGCCCGTCGCCGTGGCCGAGACCCCCGAGCCGTTCTTCCTGTGGTTCCACTACAAGTGGCTTCACTTGCCCTACCGGGCCTCCGACGCCGCCCGGGCGCGCCTCGGAGTGACCGAGGCGCCGCCGCACCTGGAGCGCACCGTCGGCCGCGGGTTCGTCGTGAAGCGGCACGAGCATGTCGGAGTGTTCGACCCGTCGCGCGACGCCGACGTCGTGCGCCGCATGTACGCCGCCGGCGTCCTCGACCTCGACGCCTGGCTCGGGCGGGTCTTCGACGCCCTGGCCGCGCGCGGTCTGTGGGATCGAACGAGCGTCGTGATCACGGCGGACCACGGCGAGGAGCTGCTCGAGCACGGCTTCGTGGGGCACGCGTCCACGGCGGAGCACGCGGCGCTGTGGGAGGAGCTGATCCGAATCCCGCTGCTCGTGCTCGACCCGAGGGTGACCGTCGCGCGTCGCGACCCCCGTCGGATCCAGGGCCGCGAGCTGTTCGCGGGGCTGCAGGACCTGGGTTCGCTCCTGACCCCGCGCCCCGAGACCGGAGCGATCTTCACGTTCCACGGCGCGCGGCGGGGCTACTGCACCCCCCGCGAAGAGGAGACCCATCATGTGCGGGGGATCAGCGACGGCCGGTGGAAGCTGGTGGAGGAGCGCTTCGGGGCCGTGCGTCGTTTCTTGTACGACCTGAGGGAGGACCCCGGCGAGGAACGACCGGTGGACGATCCCGCGAAGACCGCCGCCTGGAGATCGCGGCTGGACACACTCGCTCGACCTCTCTAGGGTCCTCCGCATGACTCATATCCGCCAGAAGACCTGCTCCCCGAAACACGTCCTCTCCAGCCTCCTCCTGGGCGCCGCGATCCTCGTCGGATCGATGGGCTGCGCGGGTGCCGACGAGTCGGCTGCGGGGTCGGTCTCGGTGAAGGAGCTGTACACGTCGCTCGGTCAGGACAAGACCTCCCGGGTGCTCGACGTGCGCACGCTGCGGGAGTACGACACCGGCCACATCGCCAGCGCAGTCAACGTGCCCCTGAAGAAGCTCGGCAGCCGCCTCGACAAGGTCGACGCCGAGAAGTCCCAGGAGATCTACGTGGTCGCGGGCACCCCCGAGTCCACCGTCGAGGCCGTGAAGCTGCTCGAAGCCGAGGGCTTCACCAAGATCACCGAGGTCGCGGGCGGGATGCCCGCCTGGTCGGCCAAGCGATACCCCGTCGAGAAGTAGCTTCGGCCGTCGCCCCGGGCGCTTGACCCTCCTCGCCGCGGCTCTCTAGGCTGCGGTCGGGAAGAGGGCGGCCTGTGTCGGATCGTTTCGAGAAGTTCTTTCATCTCTCGCGGGCGCTGTTCTGCACCGCCAACGGGGAGACCAATCGGTTCGAGGCGCTCAACCCGGTCTGGGAGGACACGCTCGGCTGGACGCTCGAAGAGCTCCGCAGCAGGCCCTTCACGGAGTTCATCCACCCGGACGACCTGCAGCCCACGTTCGACATCATCGCGGACATGCAGCAGCGCGGCCTCGACGCCGTGGACTTCGAGAACCGATACCTCCACAAGACCGGCTCCTGGGTGCGCCTGTCCTGGCACGGCACGTTCCTCGACGGCTCCTTCTACGCGACCGCGCGCGACGTGACCGCCTATCACCGCACCCTCGACGATCTCCAGGCCGCGAACCGAGAGCTCACCCAGTTCGCCTACGCGGCGGCGCACGACCTCCAGGAGCCGCTCCGGGCGATCACGGGGCACCTCCGGTTCGTCCCCACGGACGGCCTGGACGAGCGCGCGAGGGCCTCGCTCGGGCACATCAACGACGGCGCCCGGCACATGCAGGCCCTGCTCGACGGCCTGTTGGAGTTCAGCCGGATCGGGAGCCGGGGGACGCCCTTCGAGCCCACGCCCTTGGGGGACCCGGTCACCTGGGCGATCCGCACCCTCGCAGGCACGATCGAGGAGGAGCAGGCCGAGGTCCTGGTGCAGGGGACCCTGCCCACGATCGTCGTGGACCCGCTACAGATGCGTCGGCTGTTCCAGAACCTGCTGTCCAACGCCCTCAAGTTCCGGAAGGACGACACCCCGCCCCGGGTCGTGGTGGACGCCCTGGACGAGGGAACGGACTGGGTGATCCGAGTCGCCGACAATGGAGTCGGGCTCAACCCGGACCGGGCCGAGCGCGCCTTCCAGATCTTTCAGCGACTGCACCGCCGGTCGAAGTACCCCGGGTCCGGCTTGGGTCTCGCCCTCGTGCGTAGAATCGCCCAGCGCCACGGGGGTACGGCGTGGATCGAGGGGAGCATCGGTGAGGGCGCCACCGTCTCCGTTCGCTTGCCGAAACGCCGGAGTGCCGTATGAACGTCCGACCGATTCGATTGCTGCTCGTGGACGACAGCCCCGCCGATCGGAGCCTCGTCGAGCTCGCGCTCCGCTCCGTCAAGCTGCTGAACGACCTCAAGACCGCCGAGGACGGTGAAGAAGCCCTCGAGCTCCTCCAGGGGGGCACCCGGCCGGACCTCATCCTGCTGGACCTCAACATGCCCGGCATGAACGGCCACGAGTTCCTCCAGGTCGTGAAGACGGACCCGGAGCTCAAGACCATCCCGGTGGTGATCCTCACGTCCAGCGTCCAGGAGGACGACGTGGCGCGGAGCTACGAGAACCACTGCGCCGGGTACATCCGCAAGCCGGTGGACTTGGACGGCCTCGTCGCCGTGTTGCAGGGGATCCAGGACTACTGGGTCGCGATCGTCCGGCTACCCGGCAGCTGACGGCCCCGCTCCGCACACGCGGAGGGCCGCGCCCGCGATGTCCGACATCGTCCGCTTCTGGATCCGCTTCAAGAGCCCGTTGTGCAGGCGGCTCTTCGCTTCGATCACGTTGTCGAACCGCACCCACGCGCCCGCCTCGGTGGGCGTGACCTTCCAAGTACCGTCGTGGCGCTTCTGCTTGCCGTCGACCAGCACCCACGAGACCTCGGTCGCGAAGGCGAGGGTGCGGTGGTAGCGCGACTTCACGAGGCCCACGAGGAAGAAGCGCTCGTGGTACGTCGCGTCCTGCCAGGTGCCGCGGTCCTCGTGCACCTCCACCTTCTCGAGGTGATCGAGCGAGCCGGTCAGGAACTGCACGTCCGCCATGAAGCGATAGGCGCAGTCCGCGTCGGCGACCTCGAACACGCCGGTCCGGATCTCGCCGTGACCGTCGTCCGCCGCCGACCAGGCGATCGGATCGTCTCCGCCCGCGACGACCGCGGGGAGCGACGTCAGGAGGAGTGTCGACAGGGCGAGCGCGCGCTTCATGGATCTCTCAGCGTAGCACCGGACGTCAGGGACGAAGCAGGCGACGTTGTTGCTCTCGGACCTCGGCGTTCAGCTCGGAGCTGGACATCTCCTGGTACCGCTCGGGGAGCATGCGCCGGGAGCTGCACTCGAACACCGCGAGCAGCTCCATGTACCGCATCATCGCCGCGTCCCGGGACGGGATGAAGTCCGCGCTCGCGGCGAGCACGTCGTCGTCGGTCACGGTGGTCGATCCGCGGGCCTCGGCGAACCCGATCGCGCCCAGCAGCACGGCCTCGATCTCGGCTCCGGTCATGCCGACCACCGACTCCGAGAGCGCGGGGTAGTCCGACAGCCGCGACTTGATCTTGTTCTTGCGCAGCAGGGCCTTGATGATCGCGACGCGAGTCTCGTGGTCCTGGGGCGGGAAGAACGGCAGCTTCAGGTCGAAGCGCCCCGGTCGCTTCATGTCCGCGTCGAGCTTGTCCGGGCGGTTGGTCATCATCGCGAAGATGATCGAGCCCCGGTGGCTGGTGTCGGACATGAACTCCTTGAGCCGGGCCGTGACGCGCGAGTCCACGCCGCCGTCGCCCCCGCCGCTCTCGCCCCCGATGGAGCGGTCGCCCTCGTCGATCACCACGAGCACGTTCCCCATGGCCTTCACGACGGTGAGGATCTTCTCGAGGTTGCCCTCGGTGGACCCCACCCACTTGTCCCGGAAGTTCTTGAACTTCAACGTAGTGAGGCCCACCTCGTTGGCGAACGCCTCCATGAGGAACGACTTGCCGGTGCCCATGGCGCCCACCAGCAGGATGCCCATCGGCACCCGCCCCTTGTCGCCGCGCTTGATGGACTTCACCACCCGGCGCAGGGCCTCCTTGAGCGACTCGTGGCCGCCGACCACGGAGAAGTCGTGATCGCTCTCCACGAACTCCACGAGGCCGAAGCACTCCTGCTCGATGATGCGTCGCTTCACCTCCTGGATCCGCTCGGCGCTGAGCTTGTCGTCGGCGGTGCGGGCCTCGCGGAACAGGTTCTCGATCTGGAAGTTCGTGAGCCCGGCGGTGGCGTCCGCGACGCGCGGCGCGGACATGCCGACCTTCCCCTCGGACGAGAAGCTGTGCTCGATGTACTCGAGCCGCGTGGCCGTGTCCGGGATGGGGATCTCGATCGGGGTGAGGCGCGGCGCCGAGCGGACGGTGCGGTCGAGGTCCGCGAGGTTCTCCGCGATGAGGATGATGATGTTGTCCGTCGAGTTCACCGACGGGTCCGCGGCCCACCGCTGGAGCGTGACGCGCATCGCCCGGTCGGCGTCGCCCTTGAAGGACACGTCGCCGTCCGGCACCACCGTCTCGGCGTACTCGATCACGAACGCGCCGTGCTGGGACGGATCGCTGAGGAAGGTCTCGACCCAGGGGAACAGCCGGTAGGCGTCGCGCGGCAGGGCGAGGGGCAGCTCCACCCCGCCGGTGATCCGGCGCCGGGCGTCCACCGCCATGCGGAAGGCGTCACCCATCTTGCGCTCCGCGAACGTGAGCCCGTTGGCCACGTCGTAGAAGGCGATGATCTCCTTCGTGCGGCCCAGCATCCGGTTGAGGAACGTCCGCAGGGGGATGTACTTGTCCTCGTACGCCACGAGGTCATGCACGTTGCCGTGCAGCACGAACAGGCTCGAGGCCCCCGCGACGTAGCGGTCGCGGAGGCGCCGGGCCCAGCCCGGCAGCGGGGGCGCGTCACTCGATGTCTTGGCCATGGGTCCTCCCCGGGGCCGCCCGCTCAGTCCAGCCCGAGCAGGCGCGAGATGTCGTTGAAGGTGGCGAACACGAAGACCATCAGGATGAAGATCAGACCGGCCCACTGGAAGCGGGCTTCGATCTGTTCGTCCATGCGACGACCCTTGAAGTGCTCGTACAGGAGGAACATGAAGTGGCCGCCGTCCGTGATCGGGATCGGCAGGAAGTTGACCACCGCGAGGTTCACGCTCAGCAGCGCCAGGAAGCGCAGGAGGTCGCCCGTGGACTGCTCGGCGAAGCGATACGTCGCCTCGAGGATCCCCACCGGGCCGCTCACGAGCTTCGCCGACAGGCGCCCGATGAACATCGCCCGCATGCCGGTGATCTGCTCCTCGAGCATGACCCAGGGCGCGATGAGGGCGGGCACCACGGCCCCGGCGAAGCCCTCCTGCACCACGCGCTTCTGCACCATCGGGCCCACGCCGATGAAGCCGACGAGGATCTCCTCCGAGTCCTCCACCGGGCGCAGCTCGATCTCCCTGGTGACGTAGCCGCCGTCTTCGCCGGAGCGCTCCACGGCGAGCGTGAAGGTGTCCGCCGCGAGGTTCGCCTGGGCCACCAGGAGGTGCTCCCAGGACGGGTCGTCCACCACCCAGGGATCGGGGACCTCGCCGCCGATCGGCGACTTCTTGACGTTGCCGACGTCCGCCGTCATCACGACGACGGTGTCGCCGGCCCGCAGCCCCGCCACGGCCGCGGGTCCGCCCGGCTCCGGAGCCGCGAGGACGAGCCGGTCCGGGGCCTCGGCCGCGACGCCCAGGGTCGACAGCCCGTAGGTCCCCACCGCCCACGACTGGGCCGGTCCCTGGGGCACGGAGACGTCCATGGCGACGCCGTCCCGCCGGAGCGTGAGGGGCACCGGCGCGCCCTCGGGGTGACGCCACGTCACGTGCTTCCAGAGCCCGTACCAAGAGGTCACGGGTCGACCCGCCAGGGCGACGACCTCGTCCCCGGCGCGCACTCCCGCCGCCCAGGCGGTCGACTCGGGGGCCACGAAGTCGACGACGGCGCCGCCCGCGGGCTCGATCCCGATCACCCTCTTCGGGGTGTAGTCGGGACGCTTGGACTTCGGCCGCGCCTTCAGCTCGACCCTCTCGGTCGCGCCGTCTTCGCGCACCCGCTCCACGGTGATCACGGTGTCGGTCTCGGCCCGGCGCCGGATCATGTCGGCGAAGTGGCTCCAGGACTGGATCTCCTCGCCGTCGATGGCGACGAGCCGGTCGCCGAGCTCCAGCCCGGCCTCCACGGCGCGCGAATCGGCGACCAGCGTGCGGATCCGCGGCTCGGCGGGGCGGTTGAAGTCGGGGAGGTTGAAGTCGTCCCCCTCGTCCCGGAGCACGATCATCGGCACGGTCACGACTTCGCCGTCGCGCAGCACCTCGAACTCGATCTTCGCGCCGTGCTCCTGGGTCGCGTAGGAGACGTACAGGCCCTGCCAGTTGTTCACCTCGCGGCCCGCGACGGACAGCACCTCGTCCCCCGGCCGGATGCCCGCCTCGAGCGAGTGGTAACCGACATCGCCGACGAACGGCGGGCTCTCGTGGAACCCGAAGAGCAGCGCGAAGAAGCACAGGACGAAGGCCGACGCGAAGTTCGCGATCACACCCCCGGACATGATCCACGCCCGCGCGCCGATCGACTTGGCCTGGAAGGAGTCGGGGTCCCGCGCCGACCGCTCGGCGTCGCTGCCCACGTCGTGCTGCCCGAGCATCTTCACGTAGCCGCCGAAGGGGAACGCGCCGAGCACGTACTCGGTGCCGTTGCGCTCCCAGGTGGCGAGGCGCGCGCCGAAGAAGTCGAAGCCGATGGCGAAGCGCTCGACGTGCACGCCATGCTTCCTCGCCATGAGGAAGTGGCCGAACTCGTGGATGAAGATCACGAGGCCGAAGCCGAAGACCATCTTCAGCAGGGGGAGGAGGGACGCGAGCACCGGTCGCACCCTACGACCCCGGACCGAGGGCATCCAGTCCGCGACGGAGTAGGATGCGCCGGTGCCGATCGTCGAGACCGCCGCGCGCACCGCTTTGGGGGCCCGCCAAGTCGTCAAGGACCTGGGTCGCCTGCAGGAGATCGTGCAGATCCTGGCGCGGCACGGCCTGGGCTGGATCGTCGCCAACGTCGAGCTCCCCGGCATCGGGCTCGCGCGCAAGGTCATGGGGGAGTCCGAGCGCCAGGAGGCGACGCCCGAGCGCGTGACCGCCACGATGCGCGACCTGGGGCCCACGTTCGTGAAGCTCGGGCAGGTCCTCTCCACCCGCGGGGATCTGCTGCCCGAGGAGTACACGACGGCCCTCGCGAAGCTCCAGGACGACGTGGGGCCCGTGCCCTACGAGGCGATCATCGCCCAGGTCGAGGCGGCCCTCGGGGCGCACCCGGACAAGCTCTTCAAGTCCTTCGACGAGGAGCCCCTCGCGACGGCCTCCATCGCCCAGGTGCACCGCGCCGTCCTCCCCACCGGCGAAGAGGTGGTGGTCAAGGTCCAGCGGCCGGGGATCCGCGACACGATCGCCACCGACCTGTCGATCCTGCAGTTCCTCGCGCGGCAGGTCGAGGCGCAGCTGCCGGTGGCGGCGACGATGGACCCGATCGGCGTCGTGCGGGTCTTCCGTCGCTCGATCAGCGAGGAGACGGACTTCCGCGTGGAGGCGTCGAACATGGAGCGCTTCGCGGAGAACTTCGCGAAGTCGACGGTCGTGATCATCCCGGAGGTCTTCCGCACGTTCTCGACGCAGGACGTGCTCACGATCGAGTTCCTCGACGGGGTGAAGATCAGCCGCGCCCGAGAAGCGGGCTGCGACATGCGGCTCGTGGGGCAGCGGTACCTCGGCTCGTCGTTCCAGATGCTCCTCGAGGACGGCTACTTCCACGGGGACCTGCATCCCGGGAACGTCCTGGTGCTGTCGGGCAACCGCCTGGGCCTGCTCGACTTCGGGATGGTCGGCCGCCTCACGCAGGAGATGCGCGAGAACCTCGTAGGCATGTTCTTTGCCATCAACCGGCGGGACTTCCGCACGATGGCGCGCATCTACTGGGAGCTGGCCATCAAGCCCCAGGCGCTGGACTACACGGCCTGGGAAGCCGACGTGCAGGAGCTGATGGAGCGGCAGTTCGTGGGCAAGTCCATGGCGGACATCCACGTCGCGGACTTCATCCAGGACGTCATGACGCGCGCCAACCGCCACCACGTGCGCATGACGCCGTCGTACACGATGTTCTTCAAGGCGCTGATCACCACCGAGGGCCTCGCGAAGATGCTCATCCCGGAGGTCGATCCGCTGCACGAGATGATGCCGTACGTGCAGCGCATGGCCCGCGCCCAGTACAGCCGCGAGCGCCTGCAGGAGGAGCTGGTCTACTTCCTGAACAGCTTCCGGTTCAGCATCCGTCGTCTGCCGATCATCGTCGGTCGGCTCAGCTCGGACCTCCAGGAGGGCAAGCTCCGCGGCCGGGTGATCGCGGAGATGACGCCGGAGGACCGCTCCCGCCAGGAGCGGCAGACGAATCGGCTCACGCTCGCGCTGGTCTTCTGCGGGCTGGTGGTGGGGTCGTCGCTCGCCCTCGACTCGTCGGCGGCGCCCCTGTTGGGGCTCCCCTTCCCCGCCACGATCGGCTACCTGCTCGCCCTGTGCACGGGCGGGCTCGTGCTGCGCAGCCTCCTGGGGAGCCGCCTCTGAGCCGGATCAGGCGGCGCTCACCTCGATGCGGCGGGCCTTCGTCTCCTCGGCGCGCGGCAGAGTGAGGGCGAGCACACCGTTCTCGAGGCGCGCCTCGATCGTGGAGGTGTCCACCGAATCGGACAGCCGGAAGCTGCGCCGGTAGTTCAGCTCACGCGCGTTGTCGCCGCGGGTCGTGCGGGTCGCGGTGAGGGTGAGGACGCCCCGCTCCACGGAGATGTCGAGCGCGTCGGGCTCGACCCCGGGGAGGTCGGCGTAGAGGACGTAGCCGTCGTCGGTCGTCTCCAGGTCCACGGAGGGGCGGAGGGCGACGGGGCGATCGGAGTCGAAGTCGGTCCATCGAACGAGCATGAAGGTCTCCTGTTCCGGGGCGCGGACGTAGGTCCGTCCCGGCATCGTGGGGTTGGCTGTCTCGCGGCCCGCGGGGCGCTCCGCGGACTCCGGCAACTTGGGCGCGGCCAGGAGCCTGTCAAGCGTGTTTTTCACCCAACTATCATGGGCTTGGAGGACTTGACACCGCCGCGTCCGATCCTATGCGCGCGTCCGATGGCTGCGCTGGGTCCGGGGCCGCTGCGCTAGCTTGGACTCATGCGGCTGACGAGGATGGTGACGATCGGCGGAGCCCTGCTGGGGTCGGCCTGCCTGCCCGCCGCGCCCGCTCCCGACGGCGACGGGGACCCGGTCGACGACCCCACCCCCGCGGAGCTCTGCACCTTCCCGCTGCCCGACACGATCCCGCCGGCCCCGGACTTCGAGCCCGCCGACCCCGTGCCGGGGCCCGACTGCGAGCCCGCCTACCACCCGAGGTGCGAGCCCGCGGGGCTCGACGGCCTGTACGACACCCCCGGCTGGCCGCCTCCGCTGCCCGAGCTGCCCGAGGACCCCGCCGACACCGAAGGCACCTCGGTGCGCGAGTCCTGGGCGGAGCCGGACGGGTGGGTCGTCGACGTGCACGCGGTGTTCGACGACGAGGGCCGCACGCTCGCGCGCTGGGTGGGCCCCCGAGCCTCGTTCCACCGGCACTCCGGAGGCTCGGCCCTCGGGTCCGTCGGCCTGGTCGACGACGTCGTCGACAGCGAAGCCCGGCGGATCGACACCCTGTCTTGGACCCGCGCCTCGGCCCTGTTCCCCGCCACGTGGGACGCGCCCAACGAGACGCTGACCCTCCGGGACGAGCACCGTCGGCTCCACGCCGAGATCCTGTGGATCGGGCGTGACGCCTCCTACCGGGCGTCGGTGCTCCGCCTCGACGAGAGCGGCGAGCTCGGCTGGGGGGACGTGTCGATCTTCGAGGACGGTGAGGTGTGGACGGGCGCGGACGTGGGCACGAACTTCGCCGGCACCGACTGGCCCGGGGGGCCGCTCCGTCGGCTCGACGAGGGCCGGGTGGAGATCCGGTACGGCGGCGCGGGCGGGCCCGCGGGGACGAGCACGTGCGTCGACGGGACCACCCGCCGCACCGCCACGTTCTCGGGGGACGTGGGCGAGCCGCCGGTCGTGCAGCGGGTCGTGGTGACCGAGTCGGACCTCGTCGTGGACGACATGCAGGGCGCGGACGAGGACACCTGGACCTCCCGCGCGACGACCACCCGCGACGCCGCAGGCCGCCCGCTCACCGAGGTGGAGTACGAGCGCCGACTCGTGGACGGTCGGTTGATGAAGTACGGGGTGTTCGAGATCCATCGCACCGAGCGGACCTACGACCCCGCCGGTCGCCCCCTGACCCTCGAGGAGTACTTCGACGGCGCCGACGCCCCCCTCGGCCGCGCCCGCTGGACCCACCCGGAGTGACCCGAGTGGGTGGTGCCGGACGGGGACGACTGCACGGTGGACGCGGCGACGTGGGCGGCGGTCTGCGCCCAGGCGCCGCCCGGCGACTGCGAGGCTCAGGGGTCTCGAAGGAGGGCCCTCAGCGGGTTCACCCGCAGGTCCATCACGTCTTCGGTGACGCCCGCGTCCAGGAGCAGGGCGCGGTGGATGTGCTCGGGGTGGATGATCTCGCCCGCCTCGTCCGGCGCGCCGGTGTCGAGGTCCGCGGCGTAGGGCGCGAGGCCCACGTTGGAGCTCCGGCCGATGACCGTGCCCCCGTTGATGTTGCCGCCCGCCACCACGCAGGCGTTGGTGAGCGCGTGGTCGCGGCCGCCGTTGCCGTTGATGCGGCTGGTGCGGCTGAACTCGCTGAACCCGACGATCGTGGTGTGGTCGAACCAGCTGGAGCCCGTCTGGCGGTACTCGCGCGCCTTGAGGTCCTCGATCATCCGCGCCATCACGTTGAAGCCGCGCTCCTGGCGGGGCCCCTGATCCGTGGCCCAGCTGCCGCGGTGCGTATCGAGACCGCCCGCCACCCGCACGCTCACGCAGCGGCTCACGCCGGACGTGATGGCCGTCACCGCGAGCGCCCCCTGGGCCTCCGCGCTGCGCAGGGAGTCGTTGTTGGTCCCGTTGATGCCGTAGTGCTCGCGGATCTGCTCCATGCCCGGCGCCGAGGCGCCGAAGTCGAACTGCGCGTCGAGGCCCGCCTGGATCAGCTCGTCCACGCCGGACCGCGCCGCCTCGGCCTCCACCAGCAACCGGGATCGCTGGGCGTCGGGGCAGGACGCCGCGTCCGCGAGCAGCTGGGCGATCTGACGCTTGGCGTCGTCGTTCAGGACCGAGTTCTCGGGGCGGAGCGCCTGGAGCAGATCCGGCACGCCCGCCACGCGCAGGGCGGAGGCGTAGGCGGGCTGGTCGAGGTTGAACGACTCGACGTTCACCGCGAGGTTGGGGATGTCGTTCTCCCGACCGAACAGCGCCGCCATGTGGGTGGGGGCCGCCGAGCCGCGGACCGAGTTGCCGCTCGTCGACTTGCCGGTGAGGAACCGCCGCCGTCCCCCACCGTGGGCCAGCGTCTCCATCGACATGCCTCGCACCACCGCCAGGTCCTGCCAGTGCAGCGCGAGGTCCCCGATGTAGGGGCCGAAGATCATGTCGTCGGACACCTGGATCCGCGGGTCGAGGTCGAACTCGCGGTCGTTGTCCTGGAGCCGGTCGTAGCCCACGTGGATGCGCGTGTCGCCGACCACGTCGTCCGTGAAGACGGCCGGATCGCGCGGGTCGAGGCCCAGGACGATGTCCCAGCCGCCGCTGAAGTAGCAGAAGATGAAGTACCGGTCCGATTCGCCCGTGGCGAGCGCGACGGGGAACCGATGCAGACCCAGGCCGAGGCCCGCGAGCCCCATCAGTCCGCCTCCGAGGAGGCCGCGTCGTGTCCAAGTCGTCACGTCGGTCTCCTCAGTACGAGTAGAAGTCGGGGTGGGTGATCAGGCCGACGCACACCGCGTTCCAGGCCAGGCGGGGGTTCGCCGAGACGAAGCCGGCGCTCTCGTGCAGCCACATCCACGGGTCGAGCTCATCGGCCCCGGGCTCCACGACGCGGCTGTGGAACCGCAGCAGCAGGTGGCGGATGTTCGCCTCCACGGCGTCGGGGGCGGACTCGACGCTGTCGTCGATGCCGGCGTGCACGAAGAAGATGCGGTCCGCGGACGGGCGCCCCGAGTCGTTCTGGACGAGCTTCCCGCACACCGAGTGCGCGGCGTCCCCCAGGAACTTCTGGAAGACCAGCGACGCCGACCGGTCCTCGACGGTGTTGTTGCGGTAGTCGGCCTTCCCCAGCGTCGAGGCGAGCTGCTCGAACCGGTCCCGGCCCTCGTCGTCCACCCACCCGAAGCCGGTGGCGGAGCGGATCGAGGCGTTGATCTGATCCAAGTCCAGGCGACGACGGTCGCGGTCGGCGGGCTCGAGCGGCTGCACGCCCACCACGTCGCCTTCGCCGACCACCGTGGTGCTCACGGGGACGGGCTCCACCGGCGCCTCGGGGGCGCAGGCGGGCAGCAGCACGGCGGCCGCGAGGACCGAGAGCGCGCGGGAGACGGGGGCCATCAGCGGACCCTCCGGTAGACGTCGCTGGTGACGACCGCCTTCACCAGCTCGCGCCAGCTGAAGTCGGTGCCCACGAACGTCTCGCCCAGGCCGTCGAACCACGCCGGGTCCGCGTCGAAGGCGGCCTCGCCCAGCAGCCACTCCGCGGCGGTGCGGGACGAACACGCGGGCAGGGTGCCGTCCACGATCGCCTCGTTCACGAGGAGGATCGGGCCCTCTTCGATGCCCGCCTCGTGCGCCGGATCCCGGAACTCGTAGGCGTTTAGCTTGCCGAGGTACGGGTCCTGCTCGTCCGCGATGGACTCCACGAGGTAGTGCTGGCGGCAGGTGCTCGAGCACGGCCCGGTGCCCTGGGCGCAGGCGACGCAGTCCTCGCGCACCGGCGGGAACGTCGCGGGGTCCAGGTACCCGGCGCCGGCGGTGGGCCAGCGACCCCAGTGAGCGGCGGCGGGCTCGAGCATCGCGTGGCAGTACAGGCAGCCGTCGCGCTGCTGGAGGTCGAGGGTCACGACCTCGTCCCCGGTGGTGGGGATCCCGCCCGCCGGAGGCACGAACGGGCGGCACAGGAACCGCTCGAAGAACCGGTTGGCGCGGGCGCGGTTGCTGTTGAAGCGGAGCAGGTACGGGATGCTCGTGAGCACGCCCGCGTGCTGCGGCCCGAGCTCGATCTCCACCCACGTGTCGACGTCCGCCCAGTCGAGGTCCGGGAGGCCCGCCATGGGGATCGGCACCGGGCGCATGGAGACGTTCGTGGCGGCCGACGCCAGGTGCGTCCAGTAGTGGACCAGCGGCCCGTTCACCCAGCCGGTGGTCCCCGTGAACAGGTCCGTGTAGGGGCGGTCCTCGACCACGATGTCTCGGATCCGTCGCTCGACGTCCTCGACCATCCAGCCCTCGAGGGCGTCCTCGCCTCCCGGCGGCACGCACCAGCGCATCTCGGGCCCGCAGCCGCAGTCGCGGTCCCCCTGGCCGCCGTAGGAGCCGCACCAGTCCCCGTCGCCCGCGTACTCGATGTCCGTCCTGGCGTCGAGCGCGCAGACCTTCACCTCGGCGGTCGGGTCCCAGTACGCCGTGACCATCTCCCAGCCCTCACGCCAGGTCTCGTCCTCGCGCAGGATCAGGATCGGGTCGCCGTGCTCGTCGTAGACGGCGGGCTCGTCCGCGCAGGGGACGCGGTCCTCGTTGCCGCGGATCTGGCGGGCCCGGTCCACTCGCCAATAGCGATCGCCCGCCCGAGCCAGGCGGCCGCGCCGGTTGGTCGTCTCGTCGTCGATGATCGGCAGCCACAGCAGGTCGTGGTGCAGACGCACGGCCCGGTCGGCGAACGCCTCGCCCTGGAGCCACTCGTCGATCCAGGCGTCCGGCACGTCGTCCATGGAGTCGAGCAGCGCGTGCTCCTCCATGCTCGGGATCGTGCCGCGGAGGTCGAGGCTCAGCGTCCGCAGGAAGCGGTGCTTGTCCATCGTCTTCGGCTCGTCCGTACAGATCGGATCGGCCTGGGCCGCCCCCGGGGAGAGGAGCGCGACGCCGACGAGGAGGAGAGCGAACCGGTTCAAACGAAAAATGCCCCTTGTGGTTGTGCGACCATACCGTATGCGTCTTCGCTCGGCTGCTCTGCTTTTCCTGCTCGTCGGGTGCCCCTCGGAGGGGGACGACGACGACACGACCCCGATCCCCGTGGACGACGACGACGCGGGCACGCAGGACTGCGATCCGGCCCTCTCGATCTCGCCTCCGTCGGTCCAGGTGCTCCCCTTCGACCTGGTGGTGTTCGACGGCGAGGGAGGCACCGGCGACTACGCGTGGGAGCTGGTGGAGGACGGATCGGGGGCGCTCGTCAACGACCGAACCGGCGCCTACCTGAGCGGACGCACCGCCGAGGTGACCGACACCGTGCGCCTCACGGACGCCGGGTGCACCGGCGAGGCGACGGTGGTGATCGAGGTGCTCGCTCCGCTGCACGTGGAGCCCGAGGGCCTGTCGGTGCCGCCGGGCACGTCCATGACCTACCGGGTGACCCGCGGATCGGGGAGCTACGCCTGCTCGCTCAGCTCGGACGGCTCGGGCGCCATCGTCCAGGAGGACTGCCGCTACACCGCGGGCGCGTCCGTCGGCCGGGACCTCGTGCGCATCGAGGACACCGGGACGGGCGAGTTCCTGTTGAGGGAGGTCGCCGTGGACCCGGCGGCCGCCCTGGCTCACGACCCGGACCGCCTCGCCATGCCGGTGGACTCGACCTACCGGCTCCGTCCCCAGGGCGGCAGCGGGTTCCTCACCGTGCAGTCCGACGACCCCGCCGTGGCCACCGGCGACGGGACGGAGATCGTCGCGGTGGGGCCGGGCAGCACGGAGGTGGTGCTCGTGGACGACTTCACGGGCCAGGAGGCCGTCGTGGCCCTGGACGTGGTGGCGCCGTTGGCCGTCGACCGACTCCCGTGGGCGGACATCCTGACTCCGGGCAAGGCGCGCTCCGCCGACATCGACGGCGACGGGCACATCGACCTGGTCGTCTCCGCCCCCGCCGTCAGCGTGCACGGCTTCCAGGGCGGGGGGGTGTTCGTGTACGCGGGCACGGCGGACGGGCTCGATCCCGTGCCGGTGCAGGTCCTCGGGGGGCAGCGCTCGGACGAGTGGGGCTACGGCCTCGACCTCGCCGACCTCGACGGCGACGGCCTCCTCGACCTCATCGTGGGCGCCGAGGAGGACGACGACGGGGGCGGCAACGCGGGCGCCGTCCACGTCTTCTCCGGGGTGGTCGACGGCTTCTTCACGGACGAGCCCACCGCCACCGTCCTCGGTCCCCGCGCCAACGCCCGCTTCGGCCGCAGCGTGGTCGCCTGCGACTTCGACGCCGACGGCCTGCTCGACCTCGCCGTGGGCGCCTTCGACCACGAGAACCAGACGGCCCAGGAGCCGGCCGAGAACCAGGGCGCGGTCTACATCCACCGAGGCACGGCAACGGGGTTCCAGCCCCTCCCCGACCAGATCCTCTGGGGGCGGAGCTGGACCGGCGCCGTGTGGTTGGACGACCCCCAGCAGCGCATGGGGCTCTACCTCGCGGCCGGAGACGTCGACGGCGACGGGCACTGCGACCTCGCCGCCTCCACCTACCTGTACGACGGGGGCCTTTTCGACGACCAGGGGCTGGTGGTGCTGTATCAGGGCGACTCCGTGGGCGTGGTCGGTGACCCGTGGGCGGCCTTCACGCAGCTCGATCCCGCCGAGACCCACAACGCGCAGCTGGGCCGCCGCCTCGCGTTCGGCGACTTCGACGGCGACGGGCTCGACGACCTCGTCTTCTCGGGCGACGCCCAGTCCCTCCCCGACGCCTCGACGTCCCGGGAGGGTCGCGTGTTCGTCTTCCTCGGCTCGACGCTGCCCACGCTCGGGTCCGGCTACACCGATCCGCTCGACGCCGACTGGATCCACGACGGCGACAGCAGCTCGGACCTCACCGGCCGCGGCCTCCTCGCCGCGGATCTCGACGGCGACGGGATCGACGACCTGGTCATCGCCGCCCCGGCCGACGAGGTGGACGGCGGGCTCAACGCGCCCGGCACCGTCGCGGGCTTCCTGGGCGTCGACGGCGGCCTCCCCGACCCCGTGCCGACCTTCGAGTGGCCGGGCGAGTTCGAGGGCGACTGGTTCGGGAGCTGGCTCGCGGCGATCGAAGACGTGGACGGCGACGGCCTGCGGGACCTCGGCGTGTTCGCCAACCGCAGCAACGTGCTCGGCGTGGAGCCCGGCCTGCCCTACGTCGTGGAGACCGGAGACGGCGCCCTCACGCGGCTGGAGATGCCCATCGAGGGCTCCAACCACGACTTCGCGAGCGCCGTCGCCTTCCTCCCCGACCTGGACGGCGACGGCGACGACGAGCTGCTCATCGGGAGCGACGAGAGCCCGCGCCTGCCCGAGGTCCGCCGCATCGGCAGGGCCCTGATCTACTCGGACCCGGCGGCGGCGCCCGATCACCTCATCGACACGTTCCCGACCCTGGCCGCGGGCGACCGCTTCGGCCGCGACGCCGAGGCGATCGGCGACTTCGACGGAGACGGCCTCGACGACTTCGCGGTCGTCGCGTTCGACGACCACCACCCCGGCTCCTTCTCGGCGAGCACGTTCTCCAACCCCGACGAGTGCCCCGGGGGACGCAACGACTCGGGCTCCGTGTGGGTGTTCCGGGGCCAGGTCCAGGGGTTCCCGAGCGAGCCCTCGTTCGTCGTGTACGGCCCCCAGACGAACCAGTCGATCCACCGCCTCGCGTCGGGCGACGTGAACGGCGACGGGTTCGCGGACGTCGTGTTCACGGGCAACGGGTGGGACGCACCGGAGAACAACAACGCGGGCGGCTTCGCGGTCATGTTCGGCCGGGCCTGGTCGGGCGCGGCCATCGACGTGGTCTGTCAGCCGTGGGTGCACGTCGGGCGGAGCGAGAACGACAACATGGGCGAGTCCGCCTCGCCGGTGGGCGACGTGGACGGCGACGGGTGCGACGAGTTCGCGGTGGGCACCTACCGAGAGGACCTGGGCGTGTCCAACCAGGGGACCGTGCGCGTGGTCTACGGCTGGGGCGACGGGTGTGCCCGGGGGGAGCCGGACGTGGTCGTGTTCCGCGGAGCCCAGGGCAACGCGAACCTCGGCCGCGGGGTGCACGGGGGGCTCGACGTCGACGCCGACGGCCTGCCGGACCTCCTCATGGGGGCCGACACCCAGACCGTGGGCGGGACCCGGACCGGGCGCGCCTACTTCGTGCCCGGCGCCTACCTGGCGACCCTCGTACCCGAGCCCCTCGTCGAAGGAGCGGAGCCGACCAACACGGTCGCGGCCACCTCGCTCGACGCGCGGTGGCGGGTCGACGGTCGCATCGCCGATGAGAATCTGGGGCGTGACCTGGCGCTGATCCCCGGCCTGGCCCCGCCCTACGGCGGCGTCCTCGTGGGCACGCCGGGCGGCGGACAGAGCGGCGTCGCCAACACCGGCGGAGGGCGCGTGTTCGCGCTGGTCGACTACGGCGACACCGTCGGCATCGATCCCGTGCCGGTGCTGGTGATCAGCGGCGAGAGCCGGCGCGTGGGCGGGCGGCTGGGCACGCGGGTCGCCGCGGGCACGCGCGACGGCACGCCGTGGATCGTGCTCGGGTCCCCGGCCTGCGACGGCGACTCCGTGGACTCCGGCTGCGCCTACGCGCTCCCCGTCACTCCCTGAGGAGGGCCCGGAGGCCCTGCCGGGCGGTCAGAGCTTGCCCGGGCCGACCTTGCGCTTGAGCGACGGGACGAACCCGTCGATCACCTTGAGCAGCGAACCGATGGCCGCCTGCTCCTCGCCGCGGTCCTTGAAGCGGCTGGGCATCTCGAAGACGGTCTGCCAGGCGTCCGCCTTGCGGCCGTATCGCGTGCACCGCACGAGGCCGGGGCCCTCGCCCTCCACGAGGATGAACATCCACTCGGGGGCGCCGCCTGCCTGCGCGTCCTGGTAGATGGCCCACCACTTGCCCATCTGGTCGACCGCGCCCTTGTAGACCTTGATCACGCCCATGCCGTCGGACTCGGCCATGAGCAGGACCTCGTCCTCGTCGTCGTCCCAGTAGACGTTGTCGGGGAGGTCGTCGAAGTCGAACCTCGGCGCCTTCTTCGACCCGCGGTCGTCGTCGTCGTCGTCGTCGTCGTCACCACCGGCGTCGAGATCGAAGTCGTCGTCCTCGTCCTCTTCGTCGGCGCGCCGCTTCTCCTCCTCGGCCCGCTTGCGCTTCTCGTCCTCGGCCCGCTTGCGCTCCTCGTCCTCGGCGCGGCGGCGCTTCGCCCCACGCTCGCGCGCTTCCTCCTCCTCGCGCTCGCGCTCGGCCTCCTCTTCGGCGCGGCGGCGGCGCTCGGCCTCGGCCCGGCGACGCTTGTCGTCCTGCGCGCGACGGCTCGAGCTGCTGCGGCGGCGACGGTCGCCCCGACGCACCTCGTCGTCGTCGTCGTCGTCGTCGTCGTCGCCCCAGTCGTCGTCCTCGTCCTCGTCGTCGTCGTCGTCGTCGCCCCGGGACCGGCGGCGCGGCTCGTCGTCGTCGTCGTCGTCGTCGCCCCAGTCGTCGTCGTCGTCGTCCCCCCGGCGCGGCTCGTCGTCGTCGTCGTCGTCGTCGTCGCCCCAGTCCTCGTCGAGATCGATGTCCTCGTCGAAGATGTTCGAGTCGTCTTCCTCGTCCTGGCGGCGGATGACCTCGCGGTCGTCGTCGTCGTCTTCCTCACGCGCCCGTCGGGCGGCCGCGAGGAGCTCGTCGTCCTCCTCGTCGTCGTCCACGCGACCCCCTCGGCGGCGGCGGCTGCTCCCGCCCTCGGCGACCTCGGCCGCGAACACCCGGAGGTCCCCACCGAACGAAGCCTTCTGGCCGGACTTCGAAGCCACGGAGACCTTGTACTTGCCGTCGCCGGCGCCCAGCTCCCGCGGGATGTCGATGTCGACCTCGAGATCGAAGCGGCCCACGGCCCTCGTCATCGGGAAGGACTCCGTCGCGCTCGTCTCGCCCACGGTGTAGTCGATGGTCACGTCCAGCGCGACGTCGTCTTCGGAGGACCAGCCGCCGACCGTCAGATCCATCAGGAGGAGCGCCTCGTCGCCCGGGGAGACCACGCCGGGGTCGATGTTCGCGCTCGCCAACTGGAGGGGCGAGCCGAGGTGCACGAACTCCTCGCGAGAGCCGCGGACCGGGACGCCGTCCAGCATCAGCTTCGTCACGACCCGGTACGAACCCATGTGCTCGGCCTTGGTGTAGCCGCGGGGGACCTTCAGGTACGTGGTGAGGCTGCCGTCGCCGAGCTTCGGGGACACCTTCCCGGACGTCACCTTGAAGTCCGAGAGCTCCTCACCCTCCGCGTCGTATGCCTGCACGATCGCGTGGATGGCGTGGCCCTCGACGTTGCCGTCGATGTTGTAGCCGACCTTCACGGGGATGGTGCTGCCCGCCTTCGTGGCCAGATAGGGCGAGCCCTCCTTGGGCGTGCCGTAGACGACGTCGCGCAGACGGACCTCGATGGGCGCCTTCTTCTGGGCCTCATCCGCCTTGCGCTGCTTCTCGCGCTCCGCCTCTTCGGCCTTGCGGCGCTCGTCTTCCTTGCGCTTGGACTCGGCGCGCTTGCGCTCCTCTTCCTTGCGCTTCGCCTCTTCCTTCTTGCGGCGATCGTCCTCGGCCTTGATCTCGGCCTCCCGCTTCGCCTTCTCCTTGGCCGACAGCGCCGCCAGCTCGCGATCGCGCTGCTCCTTGAGCTTCTTCTCCTGCAGCGCCCGGGCCTTGGCGGCCGAGGAGTCGCCGTCGGTGTCGGCCACGGCCGTGCCGTCGAGGTCGAGCTGGACCGAGCCGCCCTGGAAGGCGGTGCCCAGGGAGGCCGAGTCGGCCTCGCCGGTGTAGGTCAGCGTCCAGTCGGGCTCGAAGAGGTCGTCGTCGGACTTCTTGTAGTCGATGAGCTTGCGGAGCCAGCTCTGGAAGTCCTTCTCGCCGACCCGCCGCACGAAGGGGCGGTCGTCCTCGTCCCGCGGGACGAAGCGCTGGGGCCAGTGCATGGCGTTCTTCGCCACGCCCAGGAACCGGCGCTGCTCGCGGCTGTCCATGCGCGAGGCCCACCGCTCGACGCGGTCCGGAACCGCCCTGCGCGAGTAGTACTTGTCGCCGCCGTCGAGGCCCTGGCCCCCGAGCCAGCGGTCGAGGTGGCCGAGGTAGAAGAGCATCTCGCCGTCGCGGTCGAAGAAGGGGATCTGGCCTTCCTGCACGGCCTTGCCGAAGAACTCGGGGCTCGCGCCCAGGTACAGGTGCGCCGCGTCGAACGTGACCATGAGGGGCGTGTAGAAGAAGACGAACGCGAGGATCTCCTGGCGCTCCACGAGGCCGTCGCCGTCGTCGAGCTCGGCGTTGGTCGTGAACGTCACGATGCCGTAACGGGTGGGGTGCTTGACCCGCTTCTCGTCCCACTCCCAGTCGTCCGACGGCCGCACCATCGAGCCGATGACCGAGTCGGTCGCCATCACGCGGGTGCGGTACCGCACGGAGTTGAGGAAGTCGCGGACGCCCTCGCGGTCGCCGCTCTCGCCGGGCCACGCGAGCATCTTGTCGGCCTTGACCACGCTGCGGCCGGCGACTCGGTCCACGACGTCCAGCATCTTCGAGACGTCGTCGCCGTCGGTGGCGCTGCGGCCCTTGTACTTGACCCAGACCCCCTCGCCGTCCGCGGGGATCGAGTTCAGCTTGGGCATGCGGGGCTCGCCCGCGGTCCACACGTCCGGCCGGCTCTTGAGGCCCACCGCCTCGAGGACCGGATCGTCACCGCGATCCACCTCCTTCACCGCCATGCCCGAGAGCACGCGCAGCTTGTTCGGGGCGCGCATGTTCATGAGGCCCGGGTTCGGTCCGATGATCGGCGGCGCGGCGAGCGCGAAGAAGCCCTGGCCGCGGTCTCCGGGCAGCTCGAAGGTGATGCGCGCGGCGGCGTTGTCGGGGCCGGCCACGAGGGCCGTGCCCATGCCCAGCAGCGTGGAGCGCAGCGACTCGATGGGTCGATCCGAGCGCTTCGCGTCCTCGAGGGCGGGGACGATCGAGTCCTCCCAGGCCTCCAGGGACGGGGCGCGCAGCACGTACATGCCGGTGAGGACGCGGTACGACGTGCCCTGCTTGATGCCGCTGCGCAGCACCTTGCGCTCGATCTTCTTCCCCGCGACCTCCTTGCCCAGCAGACCTTCGAGGTCCACCGGATCCTGGGCGGTGGCCGGAGAAGGAGCGAGCGAGAGCGCGAGCCCCGCGATGAGGAGCGCCGCGCTCCCCAGGGTCGTTCGAATCGTACGCATTTCGGTCTACTTCTCCTGCTCCACGGGAGCACCCTCGTGGTCCAGCCACACGATGTCGCCGAGACCCATCGCGGCCACCGCGGCCTCGATGGTCGTGCCGTCCGCCCCCTCGGCGGCGGCGCTGCGATCCCCGACGATCAGGATCGCGAGGTTCGCCGGGTTCAGGGCGTCCGCGAGCTCCGCCTGCGCGGCCTCGAGGGTGACCGCCTCGACGCGCGCGTTGTAGCCCTCGATCCAGCCTGCCGGGCGCCCGCGGCCCTCCACGGAGGCGAACTGTCCAAGCGTGCCGGCCATGCGCTCGAAGCGCGCCGGGCGGCCCTGCAGCAGGGTGCCCCGGGCGTTGGCGAACTCCGTCTCCGTGATGGGCGCGTCGCCCACGATGCCCTCGAACTCCTTCAGGAACTCGGCCAGCGCGAGCGCCGTGGTGCCCGCCTTGACCGACGAGGAGCCGACGAACCAGCCGCCGTCCGAGCTCGTGCCGCGGCTCGTGCGCGCGCCGTACGTGTAGCCCTTGTCCTCGCGGAGGTTCATGTTGATCCGGCTCGTGAACTGGCCGCCCAGGACGACGTTGCCCAGCGATCGGGCCGCGTGCTTGTCCGCGTCGAACGCCCCCGCCGTGTTGCCGACGTACAGCGCCGACTGGCTCGCCCCCGGGTGGTCCACCCAGTACAGGGTCACGCCCTCGTGCTTCGTCTCGACGAGCGCGGGCTCGGCCGGGATCTCCGGGCCCTCCGGGGCCGCCCAGTCGCCGAAGTGCGCGTCCAGCGCGGCCTTCATCGTCTCCTGGTCCTGGCGAGTCACGACCACGATCGCGGCGTTGTCGGGCCGCCAGACGGAGGCGTGCCAGGCCTTCATGTCGTCGACGGTGATGCCGTCGAGGGAGGCGGCGCTGCCCCGCGCCCAGCGGCCCGGGCCGCGGCCGTCGAACAGGGTGCGATAGAAGACCTTCGACCCGGTGGTGCGCAGGTCGTCGCTCTCGGTGAGGATGCGGTTCTTGCGGTCCTCGCGGACGCGGTCCACGTCCGCCTGCGCGAAGGTCGGGCGCCGCACGATGTCCGCCGCGATGGCGAGCGTCGCGTCCAGGTTCGTCTCCAGCGACTCGATGCGCGCGTGGGAGTACACGGAGCCCGCGCCCAGGGACACGCTGCTGGCGAGCACCTGCAGGGCCTCGTCGATGGCCAGGGCGTCGCGGTCGCCCGCCCCCTCGTTGAGCATGTCCGCCGTGAAGGAGGCCAGCCCGGCCTTGTCCGCGGGCTCGCTGTGGTACCCGCGGTTCAGGTTGATCTGGATGTAGGCGAGCGGCACCGAGCCGGCCTGCACGAACGTGACCGGGATGCCGTTGGCGAGGGTGAACGACGCGGCCGCGGGGGCCTCCCAGTCGGCGGCCTCGCCGGGCACGGGCATGGCGGGCCAAGCGGGCGGCTCGGCGGCGGTGGAGCCCGACGTCTCCGTGTTCTTGACGCCCCAGCAGCAGGCGACGAAGGGGACGGCGGCGAGGGAGAAGCCGAAGCGGCGGACGGCGTGGGAGAGCATCACTTCGCCCCCTTCTCGGCGTCGGCGCCGGGTTCGGCGGGCGCCTCGGGCTCTTCTTCCGCCTTCGGATTGATGATGACGCGGACGCGGTGGTCGGTGACCAGCGTCTTGGTGGCCCACTCGACGATCGAGGCGCCGGTGACGTCGAGGTACCGCTGCAGATCCGCCTGCGCGAAGTCGGGGGTGTCGCGGTACTGGTTGTACATCTGGAGCATGCTCCCCCGCCCCTGGACGCCTTCGAGGCGCTGGAAGAAGGACTTCTGCCAGGCGTTGCGCGCGCGCTGGACCTCGGCCTCCGAGGGGCCCTCGGCGAGGAAGCGGGCGATCTCTTCGTCGATGGCCGTCTGCAGTTCCTCGATCGTGTTACCCGGAGCCGCCGTGGCCACGATGTTGTACGTCGATCCGAGCTGCGAGCTGTACTGCCCCGCGCTCACGTCCTTGGCGATGCGGTCCTCGAAGACCAGCCGCTTGTACAGCCGCGAGTTCTTGCCGGACGTGAGGATGAGCGAGAGGTAGTCCAGCTCCGCGTCGCCCGGCTCGAAGAAGGGCGCGCTCATCCACACCTGCTGGAGCTGCGGGAGCTTCACGTCGTCCTCGAGCTCGATCGTCTGGGCAGCGGGCAGGGCGGCCTCGGCCTCCATGATCGGCGTCGGCTGCTCCCCCTTCGGGATCGGCCCGAAGTACTGCTGGATCCACCCCTTGGCGGCGTCCGCGTCGAACGCGCCGGACACGACCAGCGTGGCGTTGTTGGGGACGTACCAGGTGTTGAAGAAGTTCTTCACGTCGTCCAGCGACGCGGCCTCGAGGTCCTCGTGGGTGCCGATCGTGAGGTGCCGGTAGGGGTGCCCCTCGGGCCACACGGCCTCCGAGACGGCCTTGCGCGCCTTGGCGTACGGCCGGATCTCGTAGTTCTGGCGACGTTCGTTCCGCACCACGTCGCGCTGGTTCGTCAGCTTCGTCTCGGTGAGGACGGGCAGGAGGAACCCCATGCGATCGGCCTCCATCCACAGGGCGCGCTCGAGGACGTGCGTCGGGACCGTCTCGTAGTAGTTCGTGCGGTCCTTGTTCGTCGTCCCGTTCATGCGCGCGCCGTAGGGCTGCAGGGGCGCGAAGAACTCGCCGTCCGCGTGCTCCGAGCCGTTGAACATCAGGTGCTCGAACAGGTGCGCGAAGCCCGATCGACCCGGCACTTCGTCCTTGCTGCCCACGTGGTACCAGACCTCGACGTGCACGATCGGCGTCGTGTCGTCCTGGTGCAGCAGGACCTGGAGCCCGTTGTCGAGGCGGTACTCCTCGTGGGGGATCTCCAGGGTCGTGTCCGCGACGGCGGCGCCCGCGGGCGCGACGGCCGCGCAGATCGCGATCAAGAGGCTGTTTCGCACGTTCATTCAGAGGCCTTCGATGGAGGGGTGCTCATGAAGCCGCGCAGAGGTACCACGCGCACGTCGCGCGAGCAAGACGCACGCCCGCCGGTCGCTTGTGGTGCCGAAGACGCTCTGGAAGGATGCCGCTGATGTCGACGTCCCAGCGCTTCACCCTTCGCCTGGAGCTCGTGGGCCCGGGCGGTCGCCGTGGGTCGGTGGAGATGCCGGCCGAGGAGTCCGGGCCGATCACCGTGGGTCGAGGCCCCGACAACGACCTCCAGATCGTCTCCCCCTTCGTCTCCCGCCTGCACGGCGAGTTCACCCGGCACGGCACGGGCATGCGCTACCGCGATCTCGACTCCACGTCGGGCTCGTACGTCGGCGGCCTGCGGGTGCGTGACTGCATCCTCGGGCCCGGCGAGCGGCTGCACCTGGGCAGCCCCGACGGCGACTGCCTCACGCTGCTCCAGGGCATGCCGGGCGAGCCGGACCGCACCACCCAGGCGGACGCGTTCCGAAGCGACTCCGATCTGCCCGCGGGCCTCACCGAGATCCTCCAGGTCCAGGACCTCAATCGCTCGCAGTACCTGACTCAGGAGCTGCCTCCGCGCACCACCGGGGGCCGTCGCACCGGCAGCCAGATGGAGAGCCGCCTGCGCGCGCTCATCACCCTCACGTCGGACCTCCTCGAGGTCGAAGACTCGCGCGCGATGGCGCGGCGGCTGCTCCAGCGCGTCATGGACATCCTTCCGATGGACCGGGGCATGGTCCTCCTGGGAAGACCGGAGGCCCTGGTGCCGCGGGTCTGGGTCGCCCGCAGCGGCCTGTCGACCGACAGCATCGAGAGCGGGTTCCTGTCCTCCAACGAGATCCGCAGCCTGCACGTGGAGCCGGAGGAGACCGAGCCTCCGTTCGAGCCGATCCGCACGGTGGTGGATAGGGTCGCGGGCGAGGGCATCGGGCTGCTCACGCTGGACGCCGGCCGCGACTCGCGGCTCGAGGGCAGCGAGTCGATCATCCTCCAGGGCGTGCGGTCGATCCTGGCCGCCCCCATCGCCACGTCGGAGCGCGTGTACGGGGTGCTCTACCTCGACACCCACCGGACCCTCCGCAAGGGCGACGAGGACGCGCTGGACTGGCTCGTCGCGGCGGCCCGGCAGGCGGGGATGGTCGCCCAGAAGCTCGAGCTGCTGGCCCAGCAGCGGGCGATGTTCGAGTCGATGATGAAGGGGCTGGCCGCGTCGATCGACGCTCGGGACGGCCTCACCGCGGGCCACTCCGCGCGCGTCGCGCACCACAGCAAGGAGACCGCGCGGTTCCTGGGCATGTCGGCTCATGAGCAGGAGGTCGTGCACTGGGCGGGGCTGCTCCACGACTACGGGAAGATCGGGGTCGACGACGCGGTCCTCAAGAAGCCGGGGCGGCTCGACGCCGAGGAGTACGCCCACGTCCAGACGCACCCTCAGAAGACGTACGACATCCTCAAGAAGATCGCGTTCCCCCCGGAGCTGGGGGACCTGCCCCTCATGGCGGCGGCCCACCACGAGCGGATGGACGGCGAGGGCTACCCCTGGCGCCTCGCGGGCGACTCCATCCCCCTGGCCGGGCGCATCATCGCCGTCGCCGACGTGTACGACTCCCTCACCCGCAAGCGTCACTACCGAGACCCGATGCCCATGCCCGAGGTGCTCGCCCACCTCGAAGAGGGCCGCGGTCCACGCTTCGACCCCACGGTGCTGGACGCGTTCTTGGCGTATCACTCCGAGGTCCTCGGGCCGAAGGAGGAGCGTCGACGTTTGAAGCGCGCCCGCACCACGGAGCGGCACTCCGCCGTGGACGGCCCCGACGACGCGCCCGCCGAGGTGGACACGATCCGCAAGCCCGGCGTGGACATCGCGTCGCCCACCCACGACTTCACCGAAGAGGCCTGACGCGCAGCGTTCTCTTGCTTCTTTGTGCGCTGGTGGGATATAGCCCCGCCGCAGCAGGCCGCCCGACATTCTCTTTTTCGGGGCGATCGACCCCCTCCCGGCGGCCTCGGAAGGAACAACTTGAGTACATCGACGATCGACACCGACTCCGCGGCCCCGGCCGTGGCCGAAGCCACGCCCGCCCCGGAGCCCGTCCCCGCAGAGTGGGACGACCTGGGCCTGGACCCCGAAGTCCTGAGCGCCGTGAAGGACCGCGGCTACGCCCACCCCACGCCCGTGCAGGCGCAGTCCGTGCCCGCCGCCATCGAGGGCCGAGACCTCCTGGTCCGCGCCAAGACCGGCACCGGCAAGACGGCCGCCTTCATGCTCCCCATCATCCAGCGCATCCCGGCCGGCTACGGCAAGGCGGGCTGCATCGTCCTGTGTCCGGTGCGTGAGCTCGCGCTGCAGATCGCCGAGGAGACCAAGCTCCTCGCGAAGGACAAGAACCTCCGCGTCGTCACGCTCTACGGCGGAGTGGGCATCGGTCCCCAGGCGGACGCCCTCAACGACGGCGCCGAGATCGTGATCGGCACGCCCGGGCGCGTGATGGACCACATCAAGCGGGGCAACCTCAAGCTCAAGGACGCGATCGTGAGCGCCCTCGACGAGGCGGACGAGATGCTGTCCATGGGCTTCTTCCAGGAGGTCACGGGCATCCTCGAGCACTGCCCCCGGGAGTCCCAGACGCTGCTCTTCAGCGCGACGATGGAGGAGCGCCTCAAGGAGCTCATCGGGCGGTTCCTCAAGGACCCCCACGAGATCTACCTGAGCCTCGACACGGATCGCGTCGCCGACACGATCCACCACGTCCTCTACGAGACCACGATCGAGTACCCGAAGCCGCGCCAGCTGCTCCACATCCTCGACGAGGAGCAGCCCACCAGCGCGCTGATCTTCTGCAACACCAAGGCCGATACGGAGATGGTGTCGCGGTTCCTGAACAAGCAGGGCGTCGCGACCGAGCCCATCAGCTCGGACCTCACCCAGAAGGCGCGAGAGCGGGTGATGAAGCGCATCAAGCGCGGCGAGCTCGACTACCTCGCGGCCACGGACGTGGCGGCGCGCGGGATCGACATCGAGGACCTGAGCCACGTCATCCACTACAGCCTCCCCGAGGACCCGGCCGTGTACCTGCACCGCACCGGGCGCACCGGGCGGGCGGGCAAGAAGGGCCGCGCCATCGCCCTGATGTCGGCCGCCGAGATGACCTGCCGCCGCGTCCTTGAGCGCGAGTACGAGATCGAGTTCGAGCTGCGGGACCTCCCCAGCCGCGAGGCGGTGGACGAGGCGCGGGCGAATCGACTCGTCGAGGAGCTCACCGGCACGCTCAAGGAGGGGCTGCCCTTCGAGGCGTTCCTGCCCCTCGCCAAGAAGCTGCGCGAGCAGGGCGGCTCCGCGGACATGCTCCTGGCGGTCGCGCTGCGCGGCTTCTTCCGGTGGCACCGCATGGCGAAGCGGCGCGCCGAGCTCGAGGCCGGAGGCGAGGATCCCGATGCGGTGGACGCGCTGATGGCCCAGCGGACGGGCCGCGGAGGACGGACGGGCGGCGGACGTCGAGACGGTCGTGGCCCACGACGGGATCGCGACGGGCGCGGCGGTGGACGCGGCGGACGTGACGGCGGACGTGACGGCGGACGAGGACGTCGGGATCGTGGCGACTCGCGCAGCGACGGCCGCAGCGACGAGCGACCTCCGAAGGCGGCCGACGGAGGCGCGGACCGGCCGAAGCGGCGGCGGCGGAGGCGCAACAAGAGCAAGAGCGAGGGAGCCGGGGACAACTAGCCCGGCTCGCGAGGCAGACCGAGGAACCTCATGGACCATCGCGGGAAGAAGTCAGTGGGCATCGACATCAAGGGACCGGCCGAGATCGAGAAGATGCGGGCCGCCGGGGTCCTCGCCGCGGCGACGCTGCGCTTGGCCGAGCGCCACGTGAAGGTCGGCGCGAGCACCGAGGCCATCAACAAGGTGGTGCACGAGTACATCTGCGATCACGGGGCCTACCCGTCGCCGTTGAACTACAAGGGGTTCCCGAAGTCGGTCTGTACGTCGATCAACGACGTCGTCTGCCACGGCATCCCGGACCCGAAGGAGCTGCTCCGCGACGGCGACATCGTCAACGTGGACGTGACCGTCACCCTGGAGGGCTTCTTCGGGGACACGTCCCGCACCTTCTACGTGGGCACCCCGAGCGCGGAGGCGCGACGCGTCACGGAGACGGCACGGACCTGCCTCGACCTCGGCATCGCCGCGGTGAAGCCCGGAGCGCGGATCAAGGACATCGGGGCCGCCATCGAGGACCACGCCCACGCCCAGAACTGCAGCGTGGTGCGCGACTACTGCGGGCACGGCATCGGCCGGGTGTTCCACACGGACCCGCAGATCCCTCACTACCGATTCATGGGCCGCAACCCCCGCATGCGCGCGGGCATGACCTTCACGGTCGAGCCGATGATCAACCTCGGCACGTGGCGCGTGGAGTTGATGGACGACGACTGGACCGTCCGCACGCGCGACCGGAAGCTCAGCGCTCAGTTCGAGCACACGCTGCTGGTCACGGACGACGGGGTCGAGATCCTCACCGACTGGGCGAACCTGGAAGGCAGCGAGTACGAGTAGCGGCCCCGGTCAGTCCGAGCAGCACGCGGCGACGTAGGTCGTCGCGGTGTCGCAGGACCCCGAGCGCGGATTCCCGGCGGCGTTCAGATACGAGAACCGGTCGTACTGGGACGCGCTCGTGAACAGCCCCGACCCGTTGCAGTTCAGATCCGAGGTCGACGAGACCGTGGACGTGAGGATGCGCAGCCCGGCCCCGGTGTAGTGGCGGACCCCCTCGAACGTAGTGACCGTCGTCACGACCAAGGCCTCGGCGCCGGGCGCGGGCGCCGGGAACGAGTGCAACACCTCCACGTCCGTGCACATGCGCGCGTTCGCGAAGGCCGCCGCGCAGTCCGCGTGGAAGGTCCCCAGGCCGGCGTTCACCGCGCGCGCCGTCGCGCCGGCGCCCACGTAGGTGTCGGTGCTCGCCCCGACACCGCCGCCGGAGTACGTGACGCCCGGAGGCGCGGAGTCGTCGTCGTCGGGGCCCACGTCGTCGTCGTCCGCGGCGTCGTCGTCGTCCGTCGCGTCGTCGTCGTCCGTCGCGTCGTCGTCGTCCACAGCGTCGTCGTCGTCCACCGCGTCGTCGTCGTCCGTCGCGTCGTCGTCGTCCACCGCGTCGTCGTCCCCGAGATCGACGCAGACGGCGTAGATGAGGCAGTCGGGATCGTCGCAGTCGAACAGCCCGTCGACGTCGTTGTCCGCCTCGTCGTCGCACTCGGACTCGGGCTCGGGCTCGCACCCGAGGCCGCCGATCAACAACCACGCGGCGAGCGCCGCTCCTGGTGGGGCGAGCCTCACAGCCCGCAGCAGGCGATCGCGTAGGTGGTGCCCACGTCGCAGCCGGCGCTGCGGAAGTTCCCGAGGGCGTCCATGTACCCGAATCGGTCGTACTGGCTCGTGGTGGTGAACAGCCCGGTGTTCGCGCAGTTCAGATCGGACGTCGCGGAGACCGTCGATGAGACGACGCGGATGCCGGCCCCGGTGTAGTGCTTCACCTCGTCGTCCATGGCGGTGATCGAGAGCTGCATCAGCGCCTCCACCCCGGGGACCGGCGCGGGGAACGTGTGGAGCAGCCAGGTGTCGAGGCACATCCGCGTCGCCGTGAACTCGGTCTCGCAGGCCGCGTTCATGACGTCGTAGCCCGCGCTCACGGAGAAGGTGGCGGTGGTGACGCCGGCGTAGACGGGGCTCGATCCGGCGGGACCGGCGAGGGCGGGCGAGGGTCCGCTGCGCGGCCCGCCCAGGGCGACCAGGAGGAGCGCCGTGGCGACGACGAGCAGGAACGTGACGAGGGCGCGGTGCGAGGAGACGAGGGGCATGTGACCTCCGGAAGACGGGCTCGAGAGCCGAAGGGCCGAGCCCCGTCGCGGTCACTCTACGCCGGGTACGCCCCTCCGGAGGGAAGCGAGGCGGCTCGGGAATCGCGGCCTCACCCGATGTGGGGCTCGCCGCCGTGGATTCCCAGGACGTTGCCCGTCATCCAGTGGAGGCGCGGGTCCGTGAGGGCGGCGAGGGCGCCCGCGACGTCCTCGGGCGTCGTCAGCCGATCCACCGGCGACTTCGCGATGCTCTTGGCGATGAGGACGTCGTTGCCCGGGATCTTCTCCAGGGCGGCGGTGCGCGTCACGCCGGCGCAGACCGAGTTGACCGTGATGCCCCGAGGCAGCAGCTCGTAGGCGAGCTGGCGGCAGTGCGCTTCCAGGGCGGCCTTGGCCGCGCTCACCACCCCGTAGGACGGACTCACCTGGAAGGAGCCGGTGGAGGTCATCGCGAAGATGCGCCCGCCGCGACCCATGAGCCCCCGCAGGACGAGGTCCTGGGTCCAGTAGATGAGGCTGTTGGCCATGACGTCGAGCGTCATGTCGACCTGCTTCTTGCGGGCCGGCCGCGCCGACTCGCCCTCGCCCGGGACGAAGGGCACGAGCGTGCCGAACGCCAGCGAGTGCAGCAGCACCCCGACGCTCCCCGGGGCCGCGAACTCCGCGACCTCGTCGAGCACGGCGGCGCGCTTCTTCTCATCGGCCGCGTTCACGTTGAAGAACCGCGCGGTGCGGCCCTCGGCCTCCACCGCCGCCGCGGCCGCTTCGGCGTTGGGGAGGGTCGATCGACGGTCCAGGTGCACGCCGACGACGTCGAAGCCTTCGGCCGCGAGCGCGCGCGCGGCAGCCGCACCGAAGCCGCTGCTGGCGCCGAGGATCAGCGCCCAACGAGAGGGGTTCGTCATGATGGGGGGGACCCTGGGTCAGATCGTCTTCTTGACGGCGGCGCCCTCGGACACGCGGGCCGCCTCCGCCGAGCGCGCCTTCTTGAGCGCCTCGAGCTTCGCCTGGGCCTGAGCGGTGCCCGCCTTGGCCTTGATCTTGTCGAGCTTGCGGCCGATCTCGGCGTCGCCGATCTCGGTGGTGACCTCCGCCTCCGCGTGCAGACGATCGATGTGCTCGCGCACGTTGTCGAGCGCCTTGATGTCGGCCTGCATGGAGAGCCCGTCGAGCGTCTCCTGGATCTGGATCCGGGCCTCGGCGTTCTCCTTCTTGGCGAGCATCGCGGCCTTCTCGCGCTCCAGCTTCCCGATCTCGGCCTGGAAGGCGACGATCGAGGACTTGGCGGCCTCGGCCTCCTGGGCGGCGTTGACGAGCTCGGTGTCCAGGCTCGCGATGCGACCCTCGACCTCGCCCTTGCGCTCGAGCAGCACCAGGGCGACGTCGTCCTCTTCCGCGTCCACGGCGGCGTTGATCTGAGCGTCCAGATCCGCCATCTCCTTGGTTTTTTGAGAGAGCTCCGCTTCCAGCTTGTTGCGGAGGACGATGATCCCGCTGACGGCCTTCTTCAGGTCCTTGTACTGCTGCTTGCGGGCGTTGATGGCGGCCTCGTAGACGGCCTCCGGGTTGTCCTTCTCCAAGTTGGAGACGAACAGCGACAAGAAGCCGCTCCAGAGATTGCCCAGCCGCGCGAAGAATCCACCTTCGGCCATCGTTCGGTCCTCGTTCGTGGGGCCCGCCGGCAGCGGCGGGGTCCCCGAGTGTAGATCCTGCTTCCCCCCCGGGCAATCGGCCCGGACGGCGAGGAGTACGGCGGCCCCTTCCCGCACATTTCGCTTCCCGGTCGATCGAGAAGATCCTCTCGCATCACGGCGAAGCGAGCTTCGCTTCCCGCCGGAATGAGAGGTTCTTCTCAACGCCACCGCAAGCGGCGAGAAGACGGCGAATGCGAAGCGAGCCGCCTCTCTCTCCGGGGTGCCTAGATCAGCCTCTTGCGTGTGTAGTCGACCAGGTGGTCGAAGTACTCGGCGAGGGGCGGCGGCGCGAGGCCCGCGGGGCGCAGGAGCCGCTCGGCCTCGGTGGTGTCGAGGATGCCCGGGCGGGCCAGACCGGCGAGCAGCTCGGGGGGCAGGTTCATCGCTTGGTCGAGCACGGCGCGCACGCCCGCGAGGGGGCCGCTGCGGAACATGCGCCCGAGGGGGCGGCCGGGGATGTCGAGCACCGGGCCCACGAAGCCGAGCCGCTCGGCGGCCAGGTCCAGGAACTCGCGCACGGTGAGGGCGAAGGGGTCCGTGAGGTGCAGGGTCTTGCCCTCGGCGGCGGGGTCCGAGAGCAGGTGCACCATCGCGTCCACCACGAAGTCCACCGGCACGACGTCGATTCGCGACTTGTGACCGCCCGGGGCGACCGGCAGGAACCGCAGGGGCGCAGGCAGCGAGCTGAACTTCAGGAGGAAGAGGAGCAAGTGATAGAAGCCGTCGACGCGCTCCACCTCGCCGGTGTCGGAGCGCCCCACGATGTGCGACGGCCGCACGACGGTGATCGGCAGCTTCGCCATCGCCGCGCGCACCTTCCGCTCGGCCAACATCTTCGTCTCGGCGTAGCGGTCCTGGTAGTGCTGCCCCGACAGCAGCATCGACTCGCTGAAGCGGCCGCGATGGTCGCCCGCGACGGCCCCCGCGGAGACGTGCATGACCCGCTCGAGGTTCGGCAGGTCCGCGGCGAGGTCGAGGATCGCCTTGCTCCCGCCCACGTTCGTGTCGAAGGCCACCCTGCGCTCGACGGCGAGGTGGGTGGCCGCGGCGCAGTGGATGATGTGCACGGCCTCGGAGAGGACGCGCGCGCGGCTCGCCTGGTCGTCGAAGATCTCGGGGGCCGTGACGTCGCCGGTCAGCAGCCGGATGCGCGACGCGGCCTCGGCGTCCTGCTTGCGGTACTCGCTCAGCCACCCGCGCGCGGTGCGACGAGAGTTCTTCCGGACCAGCGCGAGGACGTTGCGGCCGTCCCGCGTGAGGCGGACCAGCAGCCGGCGGCCGAGGAAGCCCGTGCCTCCGGTGAGGAACACGGCGCGAGGAGTCTGAGAGGTCGCGGACGCCACGAGGCAGGGGTAGCACGGGCCGGGCCCAGGGGCCACCCGCCCGGGCTCGATGACAACCGCTCAGGATTCGGGTGAAATGGGCGATAGGGCACGGACCTGCCCCGGAGATCGATGCTCAAGGCGCCCCCGACCGTCCTCACCCCCGAAGCCATCGGCGCCGGGTTCATCCTGTGGTTGCTGTCGATCGCCGCCGCCGCGGTGGCGATGCACAAGGGGATCATCTCCGAGATCTGGATGTTCGTGGTCATGAGCTGGCCGCTGGTGCTCGGGATCACGATCGTGAAGATCGAGCGGACGCTGCTGCGCATGCGCGGCGAGTGGTCGCCGAGCGAGCCTCACAACCCCGAGGAGGCGGCCTGCCCGCCGCCGGGAGCCGAAGAGCCGACGGACGTCGTCACCGGCTCGCTGCCGGTGGCCGAAGCCGGGTAGAGGGCCCTACTTCGGGGCGGGGATCGGCTCTTCGGTCGCCTCTTCCCAGTCCATCTCGGCGTCGACCTTCGCCCACAGCCCCTCATTCTCCGACTCGAGCCGCGCCAGGCGACGGTGAGCCTCGCGGAGGCGGGCCTCGAGATCCTGGAGATCCACGCGGCGGCGGGAGCCGGCCTCTCGCACCGCCCGCAGCTCCGCGCGCAGGGCGTCCGTGTCGTCCCGACGGGCGCGCTCGGCGTCGTCCAGCGCCTCGGTGAGCTCGGCGACCCGGGCGTCCTTCACCGCGACGCGCTCCTCGGCCTCCACCAGGCCGTCGCTGAACGCCTCGACCTGGCTGCGGAGGACGTCCATCTCGAGCCGCGCGAAGTCGCGCGCCTCGCTCAGCTGCTCGGTGAGGTCCGCGCGCTCGGCGCTCAGATCCTCGACGCGCCCCTCCAGCTCCGCGATGCGGGCGTCCGCTCCGCCCTGGTCCAGCGCGGCCTTGAGCGACTCGACCTCAGCCTGCAGCTCGACCCGTCGCGCCGCCCCCGCCTGCAGCTCGGCCTCCGCGGCCACGAGCCGGCTCTCGGCGCCCTCGGCGCGATCCTGCACCGTCGCGAGCGCCGCCTCGTGGGCGCGGCGCGCGGCCCCCTCGGACTCGCGCGCCTCGCTCTGCGCCTCCGTGGCCGACGCCGTGGCCTCCGCGAGGCGTCCCCGCACGCGATCGAGCTCCGCGGTCAGCTCCGACATCCGCAGCGCCCGCTCCTCGGCCGTCGCCTGGGCGGCCGTCGTGGCGCGCTCGGCCGCCAGCAGCTGCTCGCGCAGGTCGTCCGCCTCGCCGCGCAGCGCGTCCATCGCCCCGTCGCGATCCCCGGGGGCCACGTCCGTGAGCTCCGCCAGGCGCGCATCCACCGCGGCCCTGGCGGCTTCGAGCTCGGCCACCCGCGCCGCCGCACGCGACCCTGCACCCGCGGTGTCGGCGCGGGCGCCCGCGAGCTCCGCCGCGAGTCGGTCGGCCTCATCCTGGGCCCGCGCCACGCGCTGCTCCGCGCCCACGACCGCCTCGGCGCGGTCGGCGAGCTCGTCCTCCAGCCGCCGGATCCGACGACGATGCAGCTCCCCGGTGGCCTCGAGGCGGTTGCGCAGCATCTTCACTTGGAGCCCGCGGACCTTCACCTCTTCGGCGTTGCCGCCCTCGTCCAACCGCTGCTGCAGCGCGTCCCGCTCCGCCTCGGCCGTGTCCACCGCGGCCTCCAGCTCGGCGACCCGACCCGCCTGCTGCTCGCCCGCCAGCCGCCCGGTCTCGGTGGCGAGCTCGTCCGCCGCCGCCAGGGCCCGCTCCGCTTCGTCGGCGCGCGCTTCCAGGGCCGCGAGCTTCCGGTTCCCGTCGGCCCGCTCTTCGGAGGCGGTCGCCACGAGGACCGAGAGCCGATCCCGCTCCCCGCGCACGGCCTCGAGCTCACCCTGCAGCTCGGCGAGGTCGTCTTCGGGGCGGGGCCCGAGCTTCGACTCCAGCTGCTTGCGCAGGTTGAGGATCTCCTCGTCCTTGGCGGCGAGGCTGCGCGCCGCCTCCTCGGCCGCGGCGCCGGCCGAGGTGTTCGCCTCCGAGGCGGCGTCCTCGAGCTCCGCGAGGCGCTCGCGATCCTCCGCCGCCGCGTCCCGCTCCTCGGTGATCCGCACCCCGAGCCGCTCGACCGCCGACCGCTGGGCCTCCAGATCCGAGCGCTCGGCGGCCAGCTCCGTGGTGAGGCGCTCGATCCGCTCCTCCGCTTCGACCAGGCGCCCCTCGACGCTCTCGGGCGTCAGGCTCTCGACGGCCTTGGTCGCCGTGTCGCGGTTCTGCTGGGCGCGCAGGGTGCGGCGCTGGTCGCGCTCCAGCGTCCGTCGGGCCGCCGCGACCTCGCGCGACGACGACGCGAGCGCCTTGTCCACCTCCGCGTCCGCCCCCAGGGCCACCCACGCGGCGAGCTTCGCGCGGGTGAGCCGCGCCTCCGCCAACCCTCTCGCCGTGCGCGCCTCCGCCAGCCGCCGCTGGGCGAGGACGACCTCCTTGTGCGCCTCGCTGCGCTGCTCGATCCGCCACCGTCGCCGCTGCTCGCGGCGGGCGCGCTCGACGGCCAGCCGCTCCTTCGCGGCGAGGTCTCCCGTCGCGTCCGCGGCTTTCAAGTCCAAGTCCACCGCCTTGAGGCCGATCTCGGCTTGGTTCACGCGCACCCGCGCGGCCTCCAGGCGGCTGCGGGCGGCCCTCAGCTGGTTCTCGCGGGCCTCCTCGGCGACGCGGGCGCGGGCGTCGGCGGCTCCAGCCTCGTCGATGGCGGTCGCGGCCTCGCCCGTGACGTCGCGCACGGCGGCGTCGATCTCGGCCGCTTTGGGGGCGGCGGCGGAGGCCGTGGCGGGCAGGAACAGGAGCAGCAGGACGAGCGCAGATCGGGACAAGGCGGACTCCGGGCAGGGAGGAGACGTTACTCGGTAGGACCGACGATCACGGGCCAGGAGGCCCAGCCGCCGCCGGGCGCCAGCGTGACCGTGCCGTCCGCCACGGGCCGCGCCGTCCACGTGGTCGTGCCCTCCGCCGGGGTCGCGTCGCGGTTGGACCAGGACGGGGAGAACGACGACCCCAACCCGATGAGCAGGGGGGCCTCGGCGGGCGCGCGCACGCACACCTCGCCCTCCGCGACAGCCGGCGACGTCGCCTCCTTCGCCGACTCGTGGGGCATCCCCTGGGGCGCCACCACCACCACGGTGCGCTCCTCGGCGGGCACCTCCGGGAAGCGGAAGCACGCCGTCACGGCCTCGGGCACGGTCACCTCGCCCGCCTCGAGCGTGGCGCGGTCGACCAGCCACGGCACCGACCAGCGGTCGGAGTACACGCCCACGCGCGAGGAGATGCGGCAGTCGCAGTCCCAGCTCGGCGCCTCGCCGGTGCACACGACGCCTCGCCGGTGTCCGTCGATGCAGCGCACGCGCGTCACCACCGCCGCGCCGGGGCCCGCGAGCGCCACGTCGAGCGGTTTGCCGGGGTAGAGCATCACCGTCGCGACGAAGCCGCCGTCCTCCTGCTCCTCCCAGCGGTCGCTGTCGCTCGGCGTCCACAGGCGACCGGCGAGGCGCTCGCCTCCCAGCCGCGCGAAGGGGCGGTCCGGCGCGGCCCGCACGCGGATGCCTTCGGCGGGCACGGCGCGCGTGAACCCGCCGCGAGTGGCGGTGCCCGGCCACGGCTCCCAGCGGCGGTCGACGATGCGCAGGAGCACGTCCACGCCGTCGCCGGTCGTCCAGTCGGGCGGGGTCGCGGGCTCCTCGGCGGACGCCGTGGGGGCGGGCGCGGCCGGGGACGCTCCCATGGGCGTGGAGGGGGTACGCAGGACCAACCCGAGGACCACGCAGGTCCCCAGGATCAGGCCCGGCAGCAGCCACCCCTCGAGCCCGCCGCGACGGCCCGGGGAATCGCTTGACCCCGCCGGGGGGGGTTCGTTAGGTTCCGCCGTCTTTTTGGACAAGGTGCTTCTTCCTCATGGCCGATCTGTTCGAGCGCTGCCGCGACTACACCCTCGCCGACGACGCGAAGGCGATGGGTGTCTACCCCTACTTCCTCACGATCGATCAGAGTGAAGGTACCGAGGTCTTCATCGAGGGCAAACCCCGGCTCATGTTGGGGTCGAACAACTACCTCGGATTGACCTGGCACCCCAAGGTCCGCGAGGGCGCGATCGAGGCCATCAAGAGGTTCGGCACGTCGTGCTCCGGATCGCGGTTCCTCAACGGCACGCTCGCCATGCACGAGGAGCTCGAGGGGCGCCTGGCGGCGTTCCTCGGCAAGGAGGCGGCGGCGGTCGTCTCCACCGGCTACCAGACCAACCTCGCGACGTTCGGGGCCATCTTCCAGCGCGACGACGTCGCCATCCTCGACAGCCAGGACCACGCCTCCGTGTACGAGGGCGTGATGATCAGCAAGTGCCGCCTGCGTCGGTACGAGCACCTGGACATGGCCGACTGCGAGGACGTGCTGTCGAAGGTCCCCGAGACCAAGAACGCGGCCATCATCACCGACGGCGTGTTCTCCATGGAGGGGGACCTCGCGCCCCTGCCCGAGCTCGTGGCGCTCAAGAAGAGGTACGGCGCGCGCCTCATCGTGGACGACGCCCACGGCCTCGGCACCATGGGCCCCACCGGCCGCGGCACCTGCGAGCTCTACGACGTCATGGACGACGTGGACGTCATCACCGGCACGTTCAGCAAGTCGTTCGCGTCCCTGGGCGGGGTGGTGGCCGCCCCCGCCGCCGTCATCAACTACATCAAGCACCACGGGCGCTCCCTGATCTACTCCGCGTCGATCAGCCCGCCCGCGCTCGGCGCGGCCCTCGCGGCGCTGGACCTCATGGAGTCGGACCCCGAGCCCCGGGAGCGGCTGCACGCGAACGTGTCGCGCATGCGCGCGGGCCTCAAGCAGCTCGGCTACCGCGTCGGCGAGTCCCCCACCCCCGTCCTCCCGATCCACATCGGTGAGGAGATGCGCATGCTCCCCTTCTGGCGAATGCTGTTCGACGAGGGCGTCTACACCAACGCGGTCATCCCCCCCGCCGTGGCCCCCGACAGCACCCTGATCCGGACCTCCTTCATGGCGACGCACACGGCCGAGCAGATCGACCGCGCCCTCGCCATCTTCGAGCGGGTCGGCAAGGTCGCCAAGCTCATATGAACGTCGAACTGATCGAGGTTCCGCTGGCGAACCGCAAGCTCGTGGAGCGCTTCATCCGCGTCCAGTGGTGGATCCATCGCGAGCACGCCCCCAACGACGTGTGGGTCCCCCCGCTGCTCATCGACCGGCGGGACTACCTCAACCCCAAGAAGAGCCTCACGTCGGGCGGGAACCCCTTCTTCGACCACGCCGAGTGCGCCTTCTGGATCGCCGTGCAGGACGGCCGCGACGTGGGCCGGATCGCGGCGATCTTCGACAAGGACTGGGAGCCCTTCCACGGCACCAAGACCGGCTACTTCGGCTTCTTCGACTCCCCCGACGACCCGGAGGTCGCCGAGGCCCTGCTCCGTCGCGCGGAGGCGTGGCTCAAGGAGCGCGGGCGCGAGGACGTCATCGGCCCCCTGGACGCCTCCACCAACTACTACTCCGGCGTCCTCATCGACTCGTTCGACAAGGCCCCCGGCATGCAGATGCCCTACAACCCGCCCTACTACGGCGCGCTCATCGAAGGCGCGGGGTACAGCAAGGCGAAGGACCTCTGGGCCTGGGAGCTCGAGGTCGCGAAGGGCCTGCCCGAGAAGGTCGAGCGCGTGGCGGACAAGATCCGCAAGCGCGCGAAGGTCGAGGTTCGCCCCATGAACCTCGAGGACTGGGACAACGAGGTCGACCGGGTGCTGTCGATCTACAACTCCGCCTGGGACAAGAACTGGGGCTTCGTCCCGGTGTCCGAGAAGGAGTTCAAGCACCTCGCCGCGGACCTCAAGATGGTCATCGCCGAGGAGACGGCGCTCATGGCCGAGGTCGACGGCGAGCCCGTGGCCTTCTGCATCACGATCAAGGACATCCAGCCCGCCCTCAAGAAGGTCGACGGCAAGCTCTTCCCCACGGGCGTCTTCTCCCTCCTGTGGAACCTGACGCTGCGGCCGAAGATCGACTGGGGCCGCCTCGTGGTCATGGGCATCAAGGACGGCTACCGACGTCGCGGCATCGACTCGGTGCTCTTCGTGGAGACGTTCCGCGGGGCCGAGAAGCTCGGCTGGCGAGGCGCCGAGATCGGCTGGACGCTGGACGACAACACCCTCATCAACCGCGCCATCGAGAGCATGGGCGGCGAGAAGACCAAGACGTACCGCGTGTACGGCAAGGAGCTCGCCTGATGGGCACGACCGCGCTGGTCACCGGCGCCAACGGCTTCGTGGGCAGTCACCTGGTGGAGCTGCTCCAGGACCGCGGGGACCTCCCCTACGCGATGGTCCGCAAGACGAGCAACGTCGACAACCTCAAGGGGCGTAGCGTCGAGTACCGGTACGCGGACGTGACCGATCTCGACTCCCTGCGGGCCGCGATGGAGGGCGTCGAGATCGTCTATCACGTGGCCGGCGCCACGGCGGGCTGGACCGAAGAGGACTTCGACCGGGTCAACAAGACCGGCACGGAGAACATCCTCGACGCCGCCCGCACCACCACGAACGGGCCGCGACGCGTCGTCCTGATGTCCTCACTGGCCGCCGCGGGCCCCTGCAGCGCCGACGAAGGCCGCCGCGAGTTCCACGCCGCCGACCAGATCACGCCCTACGGCCGCAGCAAGTTCCGGGGCGAGACGGCGGCCAAGAAGGCCGCGGCGGCGGGGGACATCGAGGTCGTCATCGTGCGGCCGCCCACGGTCTACGGGCCCCGCGACACCGAGGTCCTGCAGCTGATTCAGGCCGCCAACTGGGGGATCGTCGCGACGCAGGGGACGAAGCCGCTGTGGATGAGCGTCGTGCACCCGCACGACCTCTGCCGCGGGACGGTGCTGGCCGCCGAGCGCGGCGCCCCGCTGCCCGCCGGGGACGACGGCCACGTGCTGGACGGGGGGGGGCTCGCCTTCCCCGAGTCCGCGGACCCGTCGCACGACGCGGGCCGCGGCATCTACTACCTCACCGACGGCGGCCGCTACACGCTCGAGGAGTTCGGGCGGGCCGCCGCCACCGCGCTGGGCAAGAAGGCGATGAAGCTCGCCATCCCCAAGCCCATCGTCTGGGTCGGGGCGTGGTTCAACGAGCTCGGCGGACGCATGAAGGGCCGCGCGCCGGTCTTCAGCCGAAACAAGGTCGTCGAGGCCGACGTGCCGGGGTGGATGTGCGAGATCGACAAGGCCCGAACGGAGCTCGAGTTCCGGCCCGAGATGGAGCTCGCCGACGGGATGGAGCAGACGGTCCGCTGGCTTCGTGACCACTCGGTGATCTGATGCCCCGCCGCGGCCTGATCGTCGGGGGGACGGTCCTGGCGGTCGTCGCGGCGACCGCCTTCTGGGGCATGCATCGCCTCGACCAGGCACCCGCGGCCGTGGCCGCCCGGCTCGGGAGCGCGATCGGCGCGACCTGCACCGTCGGCAAGGTGCTGCCTCTGGACCTGCGCAGCGTCGAGCTCTCCGACATCGCCTGCATCCTCGAGTCCGGCCCCGTGGCGGGCGCCGTCGCGAACCGCGTCCAGGCGACCTTCTCCGCGCCCCCCGTGGCAGGCCCGCTGCCCCCGATCGAGGAGCTGACGGTCTACGGCACGGTGCTGCGCCTGCGGGCGCGCGACCCCGGTCCGGCGCCGGGAGACGACGACTCCGGGGACGACGACTCGGCCGACGCCGATCTCTCCGCCTCCATGGAGGCCGCCGGCCTGCGATTCGCGGACCTGACGGACGCGCTCGCGGCCGGGCGAGGGGGCGACCGCGTCCCCGCCGTCATCGCGCGCCTGGCCCCCGAGGGCCGGGTCCGCATCGATCAGGCGGTGCTGCAGGGTCCCGAGGAGAACGTCCTCGTCCGCGAGCTCGCGATCCACGCCACGAGGAGCGAAGACACGGTGAACCTGGCCCTGGCCACCGAGTTCCCCGCGGGGGGCCTCGCGACCTTCGAGGGTTCGCTCGCGGAGCGCGGTCTCCAGGCCGGTCGGCTGGACGTGACGGGGTGGCCGGTGGCCGGTGCCCTCCAGGAGGCCGCGGGCGAGCGGCTGAAGGTCACCGCAGGCGTGGCGGACGGGTCCCTGGCGTATCGGCCCGGCGTGGAGGGCGCGGGCAGCTGGGGCGTGGACGCGACGCTGTCCGGCTTGACCGTCGCCCACGAGTTCCTGGGCGGCGACGTGGTGCCGCTCCCGGAGGTCGGCCTGCTGGGGACCCTGCGCCCCACCCGCACCGAGACCGGCCTCGTGCTCGCCATCGAGTCGTCGCGCTGGGCGGTGTCCGACCAGGGCGGCCCCTTCCACGCGATGTTCGGGCCCCTGGGGACGGGCGACGAAGCCCTGATCACCCTGAGCGTCGAGGCCGAGACCCTCTCGCTCGGGCTGCTCCTCGAGCAGCTGCCGGAGGCCCTGCTGCCCTCGGAGTGGGCCCAGGAGATCCAGGGCACCATGGACTTCGCCCTCGAGTTCGGCGGGCCCGTGCACGACCGCACCCAGTGGCAGCTGGACTGGACCGGCGACTTTTCCCGCATGACGCTCGCGTCAGGCGAGCTGGCGGCCGAGGTGGAGCTCCTCCGCGGCCCCTTCGTGCACGAGTTCCCGACCGTCGTGGAGGGCCGCCCGCTGCGCCGCCGCATGGGCGCCGAGTCGCCGTCGTTCGTCCCCATCGACCGCATCAGCAAGCACCTGATCGCGGCCGTCGTGTCCACCGAAGACGCGGGCTTCTTCGGGCACTCGGGCTTCGAGACGAAGGAGCTCAAGGAGGCGGTGCTCGAGAACCTGCGGGAGGGCTCGGGGCGCGGCGGGTCCACCATCACCCAGCAGCTCGCGAAGAACCTGTTCCTGTCCGGCGAGCGCAGCGTCGCCCGAAAGCTCAAGGAGGCGGTGCTGGCGTGGCGCCTGGAGGAGGACCTGCCGAAGCGACGGATCCTCGAGATCTACCTCAACATCGCCGAGTGGGGCCCCGGCCTGTACGGCATCCGCGACGCCGCCGATCACTACTTCAACCGCACGCCGTCGCACCTGCGGCCCGAGGAGGCGGCGTTCCTGGCGTCGCTGCTCCCGTCGCCCCGGCGCTACCACGGCTACTACCACCGTCGGGGCGTCACGCCCCACCTGCGCGAGCGCATCCACGAGATCCTCAAGACGATGCGGCGGCTCGGAAACCTCGACGCGCGGCAGTACCACCTGGCCCGGGGCGAGGACCCCGAGCTGAGCTGGTGCCGGCTCCCCGCCGACGAGTAGACCGGGCGCACGGGAACACCGCCGGCGCGCGGTGTGTCGGGTATCCTGACCCCGCTGCCCCGGAGAACGACATGGAACCAGCCCGCAAGCACACCCCCGCCCCCCGCCGCGACGACGACGCCGAGCAGCGCGCCGAGACGACGCTGAACCGCATCCTGCGCGACGCCCAGCGGGCGCCCGAGCAGTACGCGCGCGACGCCGAAGTCCCCAAGGGCGGCGAGTAGCGCTGTACGACCGACTCAGCGGACTCGAGACCGAGTTCGCGATCCGCTTCTCGCCGGCGGACGGCTCCCGACACCCCGGCAACGAGGTCATCTACGAAGCGCTCCGCGACTCGATCGCGCAGCTGGTCGTTCTGGGCAACGGGGAGCGGTCCCTCAGCCGCGACCAGTCGTTCACCGAGAACGGCGGCGCCTTCTATTACGAGATGCTCCCCCACGCGGTGCAGGGCGGCCTGATCGAGGTGGCGACGCCCGAGTGCCGGAGCCCCGCCGAGCTGCTGCTCTACCAGCGGGCCCAGGAGGCGCTGCTCCTGCGGGCCATCCCCGGGGCGCGCCTCGCCCTCGCCTCCGAGGGGTTCCGCGGCCGGCTGTCCCTGATCAAGAACTGCCGCGACGCCTTCGACAACATCTACGGAGCCCAGGAGAACTACGAGGCCGAGGTCGGCCGCGGGGCGAGCCTCTGGGCCATGCGGGTGGGGGTGACGCTCATGCTCCCGGTCGTGGCCGCGACGGCGTTGGTGTACCTGCCGCTGGGGCTGCTCCTGGTCGGCCTGATGTTCGTGGTGGCGGTGAGCGTCGGGCTGGCGGAGGCGATCGCCGAGGGCGCCGAGCGGGTTCCCAACGAGTGGATGAACAAGACGCTGTCGGCCTTCGGGTGGGTGTGGCTGTGGATCGAGACGATCATCACGGCGCCGCTGGTGACGCCCACGATGTTCCTCCTGCGATGGACGGCCTTCCGTCGCCAGCGGCGCGCGATCCTCGCGCACCTCGCCTCACGGCCGATCTTCATGGGCGCGGGCACGCTGCTCGACGGCGAGTTCCAGCTCGACGAGAAGGCGCCCGCCATGGTGCGGACGTCGCGGATGTCGGTCCTGCCCCAGGACCGGACGGTGTTCGAGCTCGGCAACCTGGTGAAGCTGCTCTTCACGCCGATGACCCTCCAGCCCACGGGCGTGCTCAAGCTCTACCGCCGTCGGCAGCGGCTGCAGCTGGGCCTGTCGGCGTCGAACATGGCGCAGACCGCCGAGTACCTCAAGGTCGCCACCACGGGCCTGCTCGTGTCCATGGCGGAGGCGGGCGCCCTGGACGACGCCCCCCGGCTGCGTCGCCCGATCCCGGCCTTGAGGGCGATCTGCCGGGACCCGTCGCTGTCCATCGCGGTGGAGACGTCCGACGGCGAGAAGACGGCGCTGGAGCTTCAGCGTTGGTACCAGCGTCGCGCCTCCGAGTACGTGAGCGGCGCCACGACGTCCCTCGAGGCCCGGGACGTCGTGCGGCAGTGGGGGGAGACCCTGGACGCGCTGGAGCACGACCCCGACTCGCTCATCGGGCGGGTGGACTGGATCACCAAGCGCTCGCTGATCCGCGCGGGTCGGGCCGACGGGCTCTCGGACGCGGCGCTCAAGAAGATCGACCTCCGCTACCACGAGATCGGCACGGGCTACTTCGCCATGCTCGAGGACGAGGGGCTGGCCCCGCGCCTGCTGGACCCCGCCGACGTCGACGCCGCGATCCGACGGCCGCCCAGCGACACCCCCGCGGCGCAGCGGGCCGCGCTGCTTCGGACCCTCCGCGACCGCCCGGAGGCGGTCCACGTGGCCTGGGATCGAGTCCGCGTCGGGGGCCGCATGCGCGGGAAGATCATCCGGCTGGACGACCACCGCTGAGGATCACACGGTGAGGCAGACCCCCAGTCCGTAGTGGTCGCTGAGCTCGATCGGCGCGGGCGCCCCGAGATCCCCGCGGCGCTGGTCGAAGAGCACGGCCGCGTCGGCCACTTGCGCCCGGCCCGGGCGCACCATCACGTGGTCGATGCGCGCCGGATGCTCGGTCCCGCCGTACTGGGACCGGTACAGCTCGTTCGCGTCGGTGGCCGTGGCCTCCTCGTCGGCGCCCCGGGCGAGGACCCAGGCGTCCTCCAGGCCGCCGTAGTGGAGCAGGAGCGGGATCGAGGCCGCGTTGGCCCACCAGCCCGTCCACCCGTCGGGCCCCTCGTCCGAGGGGTACGACCACGCCGCGTTGAGGTCGCCGCCCACGATCACGAGCTCATCCTCGGGCCGGGACGCCGCCGCGAGGCCCAGCTCCCGCGCCTGCATGGCCCGTCGTGACGCCGCCCAGGGGAAGGCGCTCGTGTGGGTGTCGAAGACCGTGATGCGGCCCGCGTCGCCCTCGATCGTCCAGCGCAGGAACCCGCGCCGGATCGACGGCCCCGGCGCTCCTTCGAGGTGGTACTGCGTCGCGTAGATGTGCTCGGAGCGCTCCTCGCGCCGCACCAGGGGCGCCCGCGCGGCGAGGAAGAGGCCGTGCTCGTAGCGACGCGCCCCCGTGAACACGACGTACCCGGCCGCCTCGGCTGCCGCTCGAAACTCGGACGCGTCGGCGTCGTTCCAGACCTCCTGCAGCAGGATGAGATCCCAGGCCCCGGAGAACACCACCTCGATGAGCGGCCCTCGACGGCCTGCGCGGTGGGGCGACTCGACGGTCTGCCCCAGGTAGGTGCGGTGCAGGAGCGCGACGTTGTAGGTGAGCACCCGCAGCTCGCGCTCGCGCGGGGTCACCGCCGCGTGCTCCCGTCGCTTCGCCTCCCGGAACTTCGAGGGGTTCGGGGCCCGGGTGTAGGTGCCCGGCGGGGGTTGGAGGACGTCCATGGCCCGGCCCCGCGCCCCCGCCGCGGCGAGGTGCGCCAGGACGTGGGTGTCCTCCAGCGCGACCAGGTCCGCGGGGAGCCTCCCCAGGTCCTCCGGCAGGGGCACCGGCCGCTTCAGCAGCTCGCGGATCGAGGGACCCCCCGGCACCCTCGGATGCCGTCGTCTCACTCCTCGAACCAGTCGCCGCAACACCCGGCGATCCTGCCTTACACTCCCCGCCCATGCCTGCCACCGACTCCACGACCGCCCGCATCGACCGCTTCTGGGACGAGTACATCGTCCCCACGCTGATCGACTACATCCGCATCCCGAACAAGTCGCCGTCGTTCGATCCCGACTGGGAGGCGAACGGGCACATGGAGGCGGTCCTGCAGCTCGCCCTGGGGTGGATCGAGGAGCATCCGCTCGAGGGCGCGGAGGTCACCGTCGGCCGCCTGCCGGGCCGCACGCCCTTGATCCTGATCGAGGTGCCGGGCGACCTGCCGGGCACGGTCCTCATGTACGGCCACCTCGACAAGCAGCCCGAGATGGAGGGCTGGCACGACGGCAAGGGCCCGTGGATCCCGGTGTACGAGGACGGGAAGCTCTACGGGCGGGGCGGCGCCGACGACGGATACGCCCTCTTCGCGTCGGTCGCAGCCGTCCAGGCGATGATGGACGAGGGCCTGTCCCGTCCGCGCATCGTCATCGTGATCGAGTTCAGCGAAGAGTCCGGCTCGCCCGACCTGCCCGCGTACGTCGAGCACTACAAGGACCGGATCGGCACCCCCGACCTCGTGGTGTGCCTCGACTCGGGCGCGGGCGACTACGACCGCCTGTGGTCCACGACGTCGCTGCGCGGGATGCTCGCCGGGACGCTGCGCGTGGAGGTCCTCGAGAACGGGGTCCACTCGGGCGACGCGAGCGGGATCGTGCCGTCCAGCTTCCGCATCATCCGTCGGCTGCTCGACCGCGTCGAAGACCCCCAGACCGGCCGCATCCTCGTGAGCGCGCTGCACGCCGAGATCCCGGCCTCCCGGCGCGCCCAGGCCGAGGCGGTGGCGGGCTCCATCGGGGAGGCGGTCGCGGGCAAATACCCCTGGGTCGAGGGCATGAACCCCATGGGCTCGGACCCCGCGGAGCAGATCCTCGCGCGCACCTGGCGGCCGACCCTGTCGTACACCGGCATCGACGGCATCCCCGCGGTGCGCGACGGCGGCAACGTCCTGCGTCCGTACACCGAGCTGAAGCTGTCCATCCGCCTGCCCCCCACCGCGGACCCGGCCGCGGCCGCCGAGGCGCTCAAGACCACGCTGGAGTCCAACCCGCCCTACGGCGCGAAGGTCACCGCGGACGTGGACGGTCACGGGGGCGCGGGCTGGAACGCCCCGGACCTCGCGCCTTGGCTGGAGGCGGCGCTCGACGAGGCCTCGAACCGTCGCTTCGGCACCCCGGCGCTGCACATGGGCGAGGGCGGCACCATCCCCTTCATGGGCATGCTGCACGCCGGCTTCCCGGACGCCCAGTTCGTGATCACGGGGGTGCTCGGACCCGCCTCCAACGCCCACGGGCCCAACGAGTTCCTGCACGTCCCCTACGCCAAGAAGCTCACGGCGTGCGTCGTCGACGTCTTGGAAGCGTTCACCCGGCGGTAGGCACCCCGTCCGACAAATCAGAGGGGCGCTTGCGTCCTCCGGTCCTCGACGATCTCGCCGTCCACCACGCGGATCAGGCGGTCGGCGCGGGCAGCGACGTCCGGCTCGTGGGTGACCATCACGACGGTGCGGCCGGCGGCGTGCAGCTCGTCGAACAGCGCCAGGATCTCCTGCCCCACCTTGCTGTCCAGGTTCCCGGTGGGCTCGTCGGCGAGCAGCAGATCGGGGTCGTTCACGAGCGCCCGCGCGATGGCGACGCGCTGCCGCTGGCCCCCTGAGAGCTGGTTCGGCCGGTGGTCCGTGCGGTCGGCCAGATCGACCTTCTCCAGCGCCGATCGGGCCCGCGCCCGCCGCTCGTCCCGCGCCACGCCCCCGTACCGCAGCGGCAGCGCGACGTTGTCCAGCGCCGTGTACCTCGGCAGGAGGTGGAACGTCTGGAAGACGAAGCCGATGCGACGGTTGCGGATGGCCGCCGTCTGCTCGTCGGTGAGGCCGGAGACCTCCTCGCCCGCCAGCCGGTAGAGCCCCTCGGTGGGCGTGTCGAGGCAACCCAGCAGGTTCATGAGCGTCGACTTGCCGGAGCCGGAGGGCCCCATGATGGCGACGTACTCGCCGCGCTCCACGCGCAGGTCCACGCCACGCAGGGCCCGGACCTCCACGTCCCCCATGGTGTACGTACGGGAGAGGCGCTGGACGTCGATTACGGGAACGGCGGGGGATCCGGTCATGCGCGCCGCATGCTATCAACCCGTCCGTGGAGATTCGGTACGGCTACGAGGCGATCGAGGACTCCCTCGGTCCGGTCGTCATGACCATCGGCACCTTCGACGGGCTGCACCTGGGGCACCACGCCCTCGTCGAGCGAATCCTGGACCGCGCGCGCAAGACCGGCTCGCGCTCCGTCGTCTACAGCTTCTTCCCCCCGCCGTGGCGCATCCTCGGCACGCGGCGCGACGACCCCTATCTCATCCTCACGCTGCAGGACAAGGTCGACCTGCTGTACCGCATGGGTGTCGACATCCTCATCACCGAGGAGTTCCGCCCGGACATCCAGCGGCTCTCCCATCGCGAGTTCGCCCAGACGGTGCTCAAGGACCGGATCGCGCCCCGGGAGATCCACGTGGGGCACGACTTCCGCTTCGGGCACGGGCGGCAGGGCGACTGGCGCTTCCTCGACCACTTCTTCGCGGACACGGAGACCGAGATCCGGCCTCACGGGGCGATCCGGGTCGGCGGCGAGATCGCGGGCTGTTCGCTGGTGCGTCGGCTGGTCCGTCGCGGGGAGGTGGAGCGCGCGGCGACGATCCTGGGGCGTCGTCACTTCATCCGCGGATCCGTCGTGCGGGGGCGCGGTCGGGGCCGCGGGATCGGGTTCCCCACGGCGAACCTGGAGCCGTCCACGGAGCTGGTGCCGCCCTCGGGGGTGTACGCGGTCGAGATGCTGCTCGAGGACGAGGAGGAGTGGCGCCCGGGCGTGTGCAACATCGGGTTCCGTCCCACGTTCGCGGAGAAGGAGCTCGCGATCGAGACGCACCTCTTCGACTACGACGGGGACCTGTACGGGCAGCGGGTCCGGCTCGCCTTCGTGCGTCGTCTCCGGGACGAGATCCGCTTCGACTCCGTGGACGCGCTCGTGGCCCGGATCCACCAGGACGGCGCAGACGCCCGCGCCATGCTCCCCTTCCCGCCCGTCCCCCCGGTCGAGGTCACCTGGGACCCGAAGCCCCGATGAGCGACCTCGACGACGTCCTCGGCGACCCCAGCGAGATCGTGACCGGCGGCCTCGCGGCGGTGGGTAACTACGCCGTGATCGGCCACCCCGTCGCGCACTCCCGGTCGCCGGAGCTCCACACGGCGTGGTTCCGGAGGGCCGGGATCCCGGGCGTCTACTCGGCCGTCGACATCTCCCCGAAGGAGCTCATTCGCCGGGGGCCGTCCCTGCCGTTCGAGTTCACGGGCGTGAACGTGACCATCCCCCACAAGGTCGCCGTGCTCGGGTACGTGGATCGCGTGGACGCGGACGCGGAGGCCGCGGGGGCCGCCAACCTCCTCTATCGGGACGAAGACAAGGCCTGGACCGCGGGCAACACCGACGGCGCCGGCTTCCTGCGGGCCATGGAGGAGGCCACCGGCGAGTCGATGCACGGCCGCGACGTGGCGCTCCTCGGGGCGGGCGGCGCGGCGCGGGCGATCGGCGCGGCCATCCTCGCCCAGGGCGGCGTGACGGTGACGATCATCAACCGCACGCTCCCCTCGGCCCAGGACCTGGCCGACGAGCTCGGGGCTCGCCGCGCCCTGCCTCTCCAACCGAGCGTCTTCGGGCGGCTCCCCGACCCGCCGGACCTGGTCATCAACACGCTGGCCCCGATCGCGAACCCCACCCTCGCGTCGCTGTCGCTGGACCCGCTGCCCGACCGGGCCGCGCTGGTGGACATCAACTACTACGCGGACTCGCCGCTCCTGACGGCGGGCGCCGCGCGGGGGCTCCTGACCATCGACGGCCGCGGCATGTTCCTGTGGCAGGCGGTGCTGAGCTTCGAGCGCTGGACGGGGATCACCCCGGACGTGGACCTCGGCCGCCGCCTCCTGGGAATCGTCTAGTCGATCCCGTAGCGTGCCGCGCATGCACGTCCTCGACGAACTGGAAGCGCGCGGGTTCATCAAGCAGGTGTCGGACGCCGACGGCCTGCGCGCGCACCTCGCGGCGGGACCCGTCACGCTGTACCTCGGCATCGACCCCACCGCCGTGTCGCTGCACATGGGCAACTTCCTGCAGCTGATGCTGCTGTCCCACTTCGTGCGGGCGGGCCACCGCGTCGTCCTCGTGACCGGCGGCGGGACGGCCATGGTCGGCGACCCGTCGGGCAAGTCCACGGTGCGCACCGCCCCCACCCTCGAGGACATCGAGCGCAACCTCGCCGGGCACCGCCCCCTCTTCCGGCGGTTCCTGCCCTTGGCCGAGTCGCTGGACGACGGCGTGGTGCTGCGGAACAACGCCGACTGGCTCCTGAAGCTGGGCTACGTGGAGTTCCTGCGCGACATCGGGCGGCACTTCTCGGTCAACGAGATGGTCACCGCCGAGACCTACCGCCGTCGCCTCCAGAACCAGGAGCACCTGCCGTTCATCGAGTTCAACTACCGGCTCATGCAGGCCTACGACTTCCTGCACCTGCACCGCGAGTACGGCGTGACGTTGCAGGTGGGCGGGTCGGACCAGTGGGGCAACTGCGTGGCCGGGACCGAGCTGATCCGCAAGGCGGCGGGCGCCAAGACGTTCGTGCTCACGACGCCGCTGATCCTCACGTCGTCCGGCAAGAAGATGGGCAAGTCGGAGCAGGGCGCGGTCTGGATCACGTCCAAGCACACGTCGGCGTGGGACTTCTTCCAGTACTGGATGAACGTCGAGGACGACGACGTCGCGCGATTCATGAAGCTCTTCACCTTCATGGACCTGGACGAGGTCGCGGCCCTCACCGCCGTGGACGGGGCGGCGCTGAAGCCCGCCAAGGCCCGGCTCGCGTGGGAAGCGACGGCCATGTGTCACTCCCCGGACGCCGCCGACCAGCAGCTGGCGGGGGCCATCCGCAGGTTCGGGCTCCCCGCCGACATCGTCCCCACACGGGCGGCCGCCGTGTCCTCGGCCGAGGACGACTCCACGCCCACGGTGACGGTCGAGGCCTCCGCGCTGGAGGCGGGCATCCCCCTGTTCCGGTTGTTCCAGGACGCGGGGCTCGCCAACTCCGGGGGAGAGGCCCGGAGGCTCGCCAAGCAGGGCGGCGCCTACGTCAACGGCGCGCAGATCAAGGACGCGAACACGGCCATCGGCGCCGACCACCTGCACGACGGATCGCTCCTGCTGCGAGCCGGGAAGAAGCGCTACTGCAGAGTCGTCGTCGGCTGAGAAGCCGACGCCCCCCGCCCGCTTGCCCGTGGGCCGAGAAGAACCTCTCGAATGCGCCCGAAGCAGCGTTCGCTTCAGACCGGAATGAGAGGATCTCCCCATCGGGCGCGGAAGCGACCGAGCGAGGCAAGAGCACCAAGCGCGCGCAGGGAGGCGCTCGGAACGAGGCCGACCGGAGTTCAGGAGGGTCGTGCGGGGCCCCCGGCGCGAAATCTCTGATTTCGCGAGAGGGGTGCTAGAAGACCGTCAGGTCCATCCAGACGCTGCCGCCCGCGGTCATCAGCTCGTCCGCGCTGCCCTCGCGCAGCTCGACGATGCCGGAGCCCTGGTTGCCGTCGTACAGGGCGTAGACGGAGCTGGGGCCGGCGGGCTCGATGGCCTTGACGCCGTAGGCGGGGATGCCGAGGGAGGAGAGCGAGCCCAGGGACTCGATGGCGCCGTCGCGGTCGACGCGCCACATCCCGTCCTCGTAGGCGGACGCGGCGTAGTAGTTGCCGATGCCGTCCTGGCCGAGCACGTTCGTGCCGCTGCCGACGCCCACGGCGACGTTCGTGAACTGCCCGGAGTCGGCGCTCCAGGTGGCGATCGTGGGGCCGAAGATGTCGAGGACCGCGGTGTCGCCGCCCGAGGCCGAGTCGCCGAGGCTCGCGTCCATCCAGCAGTAGTTGCTGGTCTGGGTGTGGCTGACCTGGTTGCCCTCGTCGTCGTACTCCGTGACGTCGTACTCCTCGGCGACCGTGGTGGTGCCGCCGCCCGTGACCGCCATCCGGTAGACCACCGAGGGCATCGGGTCGACGTTCCAGCGGTCCACGTCGCCCTCCCAGGTGACCTGGAGGATGTTGGCCCCGTCGGAGACCAGGAAGTAGTCGTCCACGTGGTACGTCAGGCTCTGGGCGCTGCCCAGGTTCGCGTCGATGTCCTGCAGCACGTTGCCGGCGAGGTCCATCACCACGATGTCGTAGCTGCCGTTCTGCCCGTCGAGCACGGCCATGCGCGTGCTGCCTTCGGCGCCCGGCTCGGCGTCGTCTCGAATGGGGGCGCAGCCCGCGGCGAGGAGCAGACTGGTACCGAGGGCGGTGGCGGCGAAGGCATTGCGAGGCATTCGGGATACTCCGTTCCGGGACGGGCCCGGGGTCGAAAACGGGACGCTGCGAAGTGCAGTCTAGGCAACCACCCCCGTGCCCGCCAGCGGTTTGCGGCGCGCGCGGAGGCACCCGGCGAAGGTGCGACAGGCGTGCCGTCCTGCCCGGGCACCGTGGCGCCCGCTCCCCCTACCCGAACTGGAGCACCCCGACGATCGTGACGCCGTAGAGCAGCAGGCACGCCTGCATCGGCCGGTCCCGGAACAGGATCTTCTCCGGCGCGCCCCCCGCCCCGTTCTCCACCAGGTACGTGTACCGCAGCACCCCGTAGATGACGAACGGGATGGTCCCCATCATCGACGGCGGGTGACCGCCCGAGAAGGTGTACAGCGCGTAGCTGATGAGCGTGCACGCCGTGCTCACCGAGATGAACTGCCCGAGCATGGCGGGCGTGTACTCCTCCAGGATCTTCCGGTGCCCGCCGGCGTCTCCCTGGAGGAGGTTGATCTCCGCCAAGCGCTTGTTCAGGCCGATGAACAGCGCGCCGAACCCCGTGCACACCAGGAACCACGGCGACGAGTCCACGGCGATGGCCTCGGCGCCCGCCACCGCGCGCACCAGGAACCCCGACGCGAGCAACATGACGTCCAGCAGCACGACGTGCTTGAACCACTTCGAGTAGCTCAGGGTGATCGCCAGGTAGCAGACCGCCGCGATGCCGAACCGCTGCGGCAGCAACAAGAAGCTGCCCGCGAGGCCGCCCACCAGGAACAGACCCGAGGTCGCCCAGGCCAGGCCCGGCGGCACGTGGCCGGCCGCGAGGGGGCGGAAGCGCTTCTCGGGGTGCCTCCGGTCCGACTCCATGTCGCGCAGATCGTTGAACAGGTACCCCGCCGAGCTGAGCATGCAGAAGAGCGCGGTGCCCACGACCACCGCGTACACGGCGTCCATGTCGGTGTACTTCTGCGAGAAGAGGAGGGCCGCCCACAGCAGGCCGTTCTTGGCCCACTGCTTCGGGCGCATGGCCTTGAGCAGGGCCACCGGCAGCGCCGGCGCCTTCGGGCCCTCGGGGACGGTCGCGTCCATCACTTCGCCCCCTCTTCGGGCGGCTTCTCCGGCCGCTTCTGCACCTTGATCACCTCGAGCACGTCCCGCGCCCGCAGCCGGACCTCCTCGGAGGCCTGGGGGGAGAGATCGACGGCCTCGAGGTCGGTGCGCGCGGCGTCGAAGTCGCCGAGCCGCCGCGCCAGGTCGCCCGCCAGGAAGCGATAGAAGGCCTGCTCCTCGCCGCTCCCCTCGCCCGCTGCGATGCCCTTGCGGAAGCGCTCGCGCGCCTTCCCCAGCAGCCGGTTCTCCTCCCCCACCCGACGGAAGAATGCCGCCCGCTTCTCGGGACCCCCGATGCCCGCGTCCTCGAAGGTGTCGAGCAGCATCAGGAACTCGTCCCGCTCCCCCACGAAGCCGCCCCGGTGGGAGAGGCGGGCGAGGTCGAACATGGCCCGCGTCCGCGGCTCGGCCTCCGTCTGCTGCTGCGCCAGGGGGACCAGCTCGCCGAGCTTCACCCACGCGTCCGACGCGCCCTGCACGCCCGGCAGGAACCCGACGATCGTGTCGCGGACGGTCCACGCGCCGATGAGGTACAGCTCGCCGATCGCGAAGTGAGAGGCGCCCAGCAGCTCGGCCGACACGGCCGCCAGCTCGTAGCGCTCCGACGGCTTCAGGTCCCGGACGTTCGAGACCTCCTTGCCGATGTCCACGAGGCGCCGCAGCAGCGCCTCGCGGAGGTCGGGCGGCACCGCCTCGGGCCACTGCTCCATCCGCGCGGAGAACAAGGTGGTCGGCGACGTGGCCACGGCGAAGACGCGGGGCTGGACGCCGCGGGCGTAGGTGCAGCCGTCGCTGTCGTGGCCGCCGAGGCCGTTGGTGCCGATCACGTACTGGTGGGTGAACTCGTGGCCGTCGAGGGGGTCCACGAGCTGCTTCTCGCCCAACGTGCGGGGGTCGAGACCGGGGGACTGCGCCGCGGCCGGGGCCGCCCAGGCGAGCGCCGCGACGGCGAACAGGAGCGGCCCGAGGCGCTCAGAAGGTGAAGAGGAGCGTGCCGTACACATGGTCGTTTCGTCGGAAGTAGCCGATGGGTCCGCCCCGGTAGGACAGGAGGGAGTCGAACGTCGGGGCGACGTCGTCGCGGAACCCGTGGAAGAACTGGATGCCCAGGTGGAGGCGGACGACGTCGTCGAAGACGACCGTGACCCGCCCGTGGAGGTAGAGATCGGCGCGCAGAATGTCGTACGTGCCGAGAACCGCCAACTGGAAGGTCTCTCGCCAGAGCCTCAAGGTGGCCACGCCGGCCACGCGCAGGTCGTGCCGAGAGCGGAGCAGCGTGTCTTCCCGGGGCGCGAGCAGCACGTCGTGCTGGAACTCGAGATCGACGGCGAACGTCGTCCCCGACTGGTAGCGCGCGGCCACCGCGTAGGCCAGCTGCGGCGTCGTGTAGGCCTCGAGCCGACGGGTGTACTGGGCGGACTTGTTCCGCACGGCCACCTCCGCGCTGAGCACGAACCCGCCGAGCGTGCCCACCACATCGACGCCGCCCATGATCGCCCGCTCGTGGCGGCTGGAGACGAGCTCCGCCCCCGGGTTCGTGAGCTGGGTGATCGCGGCGCTGTCGAGGGTCCCGCGGTCCACGAGCAGGCGCACCAGCTGGGGGTGAAGCGTCACCAGGGGCTCGTCCATGACGTGCCACAGGACGTACGTGTCGAAGTCGATCCCGCGGCCCGCCACGCCCACCCGCAGCCCGATGTCGCCGTTCGTGGGCAGCTCCTCCGGGCGACCCCCCGCGAGGTAGGACTGGAGGCCGTCGCGGGAGTACGGATCGAGGGAGGTGATGGCGTCGACGATGCGACCGCCGAGCGCCTGGAGCTGGTCGTCCACGAGCCCCGCGCCGGTCTGGGGCATCGCGTTCGGGATCAGCTCCTCGAGCATCCCGGGCCGGAACACGGCGAAGTCCCGGCCGTAGAAGGGCACGCGCGTGGGCTGGAAGAACGGGAGCCACACCAGCTCCACCGTCACGGGGTGCAGCCGCAGCGTGGCCCTCACGCCCGCCACGGGGATGCGCGGCGACTCGTCCGCGGTGCCCCCGAGGGCGCGCGCGTAGTCGGTGGGGTTGAGCATGTTGAGGGGCGACAGCAGCCCGTTGCGCCCCCAGCTGAGCACGACGTTCCCGGCCCGCAGGGTGAACTTCTTCTTCCGGAACTGGACGTAGGTCTCGCCCAGGTTCGCCCAGGCGTCGGCCTCGACGGTGTCTCCCACGCGCAGGTCGTAGCGGAAGTCGCCGCTCACCTTGAAGCGGGCCCCCGGCGCGAACTTGTACTGGACCTTGAAGTCGATGGAGTTGCGCCACTCGAACCGGTCCTCGTAGGCGTCGTCCGCCTTCACGTCGGACGCGAGGATCGTCATGGCGCGACCGCCGTAGCTGAGCCCCTTCGGCGGCGGCTTGCGCTCGGCGGCCTGGGCGACGGTCGTGAGGCAGCCCGCCGCGAGCACCGCGGCGAACGGCAGGAGCGCGCGGGGCCTCAGCCCTCGGATCGCAGGAACTCGGCGGTGAACATCTCGTCCGGCATCTCTTCGGCGGGGACGTTCGTGCGGTAGCTCTCCACCCGGATCTCGGTGCGGCTCTGCTTCTTGAGGTTCTTCATCTCTGTCTTCTTCGGCACGAGCACGTCCCCGTCCCGCTCGAGCTCGAGGACGTTCATCTGCTTGATGTGGTTGCCCTTCTTGTCGAAGAAGTCGACCCGGCGGGGCATGTTCTCGGCCTTGTCGATGTAGCTGACGAGCTTGCTGTACGCCGATCCCGCGTCCTCGTTGGGGATGCTCTCGATCACCCACACCGCGTGCTTGGTGCCCGCGACCTCGATCTCCTGATCCGGCTTCTTGGTGTGGGTGGCGTCCTCCGCCTGGCCCACCTCGAGGTCCTCGAAGCTGAAGTCCGTGCCCATGAAGGAGCCGCGTCGCCCGCTCCCGGCGATGCGGTTGAGGATGTCGCCCTCGGGGAAGTACAGCCACTGATCGTCCTCCCCCTTCGGGTTGGCGATGCTCAGGAACTGGACCCCGGACACGTCCGACGGCGCCGTGAAGCGCACGAGCGACTTGGTGACGCCGTCCTCGCCCTCCTTGATGCGGCTCTGGATGGTGCGGGTCCGGGACGCGCCGCGCTTGTCGAACATCTCGAGCGTCATCGTCTGCTCGGAGTTGGAGACGGTGCGGTTCGCGGTGCTGCGCTCGACGATCTGCTTCGCCGTGAGCTCTTGGGCGTCGCCCGAGGGGGCGGCGGTCAGGACGAAGAGGGCAGCGAAGGCGGCGAGGATGCTGCGGATGGAGGGCATGGTCGGGATCCCTTTCCGAGAGGTGGTCGCAAGTAAATAGGCCCGAGCGGATCTTGTCGACCGCCCCGCGCCCCGTGCTTGTCCACTCGGACGGACCGGGCGGCGGTTCATTCAAGGTCCTTCGGGGCCGTGGACGCGCGGGCGAGAGACTGGGCGGCCTCCAACACGGCGCGGACGGGCACGTCGTGGGCCTCGGCGGCGGCGCGACAGTCGTCGAACTCGGGCTGGGAGGTGAGGACCTCGTCGCCCCGCAGACCTTCCTTCACGCGGATGGGTCCGAACGCGGTGTCGACGGTGCGGAAGCGACGGGCGAGCACGGTCCGGCGCTCGCGGCGTCGCCGGATCCCCAGGGTCGTGGTCTCGTCGAACAAGCGCCGCTCGACGGCCGCGACGGTGGCCGGATCCGGGGGCACCAGGGCGACGATCTCGAGGGCGGGGCGGCCCTTCTTGCCGAACACGCTCCGCCCCACGACGTCCAACGCGCCGTCGGCGAGCAGGCGCTCGACCAGCGGGCCGAAGAGGCGGGCGTCGAGGTCGTCGACCGTGGTGGTGAGGACCTCCACCATCGGCGCCTCCGGGAGGGCGTCCCTGCGCTCGCCGAGGAGGAGGCGGACGGCGTTGGGGATGTCCCCGCGGTCGCGCGTGCCGAGGCCGTACGCGACTCGATCCAGGCGCAGCGGGGGCGGGGGCCCGAAGTCGTCGGCGAGGGTGCGCAGCAGGGTGGCGCCGGTGGGCGTGACCAGCTCCCCGGTGGGCGCGGGGCCCGCAGCGCCCACCGTGGGGACGCCCTCGAGCAGCTTCACGGTGGCGGGCACGGGGACGGGGATCAGCCCGTGGTCGCAGCGCACGAACCCGCTGCCGAGGGGCACCGGCCCGCACGAGACGGACGTGGCCCCGAGCAGCTCGAAGCCCAGGAGCACGCCCACGACGTCGACGATCGCGTCCACCGCGCCGACCTCGTGGAAGTGGACATGCTCGACGGTCGTCCCGTGGACGTGGGCTTCGGCCTCGGCGAGGCGACGGAAGGCGGCCAGCGCCCGGTCTCGGACCCGGTCCGGCAGGCCGCCGCCGGTGACGATCGCGACGAGATCCGCGAGATGGCGGTGAGGCTTCGGCCCGGCCGCGACGACGACGTCGACCTTGCTGCCGCCCACGCGCGGGTCGCGCCGATCGCGCAGGACCAGCTCCCACCCGTCGACGTCGAGGCCGGCGAGGCCCGAGGCGAGGGCGGCGACGTCCACGCCCGCGTCCACCACGGCGCCGAGCAGCATGTCGCCCGAGACCCCCGAGAAGGGGTCGATGTGCACGTGGGTCAAGCGGGGCCCAGGCGGTTCATGAGCGTGGCGGCGAAGGCGGCGCCGAAGCCGTTGTCGATGTTCACGACGGTCACGCCCGCGGAGCAGGAGCTGAGCATGCCGAGCAGGGCGGCCATGCCCTCGAACGCGGCGCCGTACCCGATGGACGTGGGGACCGCGATCACCGGGCGGTCGACGAGGCCCGCGACGACGCTGGGCAGGGCCCCCTCCATGCCCGCGACCACCACCAGGACGCGCGCCTCCTGCAGCCGGTCCCGCACGGCGAGGAGGCGATGCAGCCCGGCCACGCCCACGTCGACGATCAGATCCACGCGGTTGCCCAGGGCCTCGGCGGACACGCGCGCCTCTTCGGCCACGGGGAGGTCCGAGGTGCCCGCGGTCACGATGCCGACGGTGCCGCCCGTGGGCTCCGGGAACACCGGCTCCCCTTCGGGCGCGACGGTCACGCACCGCGCGACGTCGTGGTGGACGGCGCCGGGGAGCTCGAGCATGGCCTCGACCCCCGCCGGCTCGACCCGGGTGACCAACACCCGCTGTCCGCGCGCGAGCAGGGCGCGGGAGATGCCCACCAGCTGCTCGGGGGTCTTGCCCAGGCCGAGCACGACCTCCGGAATGCCGCGGCGGACCGCTCGGTGCGTGTCGACTCGGGCGAACCCCGCGTCCACGAACGGCAGCTCGGCCAGGTGCGCCGCAGCCTCATCGGCCGCGACCTCACCGGAGGCCACGCGCTCCAACAGCTCACCTATGGCTCGTCGCTCCACGCGCGAATCCTATACTTCGTCGCCCATGTACGCCCCACGCCTCCGCCGCGCTTCGATCCCGGCCCTCGTTCTCGCCCTCGCCGCGTGCCCCGGAGACGACGACGACTCCGCCGCGGCCGACGACGACGACACCCCTGCGGGCGACGCCGCTGCCATCGATCTCGGCCCCGAGGTCGCGTGCGACGACCCCGCCGCCGGCCCGGGGTTCACGGACGTGACCGCGGCCGCGGGGCTCGACTACCGGCCCGCGTCGCCCACGGTGGAGCAGATGCAGGAGACCCGCGACGTGCCCGGCGGCTCGATCCTCGGCGGCTTCGCGATCGGCGACCTCGACGGGGACGGGCACCTCGACCTGCTCGCCACGGACGTGGCGGCGCCGCTGCGGCTGTTCCTAGGGGACGGCGCGCTGGGCTTCACCGAGGTGGACGCCGTCGATCGGGGCCTCGACACCGCGGGTTCGCGCCAGATCTCCGGCGCCTCCGCGGCCGACTACGACGGCGACGGCGACCTCGATCTGTTCGTCGGCACCTTCGGTCCCAACTTCCTCTTCCGCAACGAGGGCGGGACCTTCGTGGACGTCACCGACGCCGCCGGGATCGCGGGCGGAGACGTGGTCACCACGACGGGCTCCTGGGCCGACTACGACCGCGACGGCGACCTCGACCTGTACGTCGCCAACAACGTCGAGCGGCCCGACGGCGAGTTCTCCGGGCCTCCCGCGCGCGACCACCTGTACCGCAACGACGGCGGCGACTCCTTCACGGACGTCACCGACGACGTGATCCCCGCGGGGGCCCACGGCGTCTGCTTCCTCGGCATGTGGTTCGACGCCGACGCCGACGGCCGCGTGGACCTGCTCATGGGGAACGCGTCCTCCGCCGGCATCCCGGAGCGCGAGGTGAACCGGTTCCTGCACAACGAGGGCGAGGGGCGCCTCCGACCGGCCGTGGAGTACAACCTGGACGTCGCGGTGATGACGATGGGCGCGGCGCTCGGCGACTACGACAACGACGGCGACGTCGACGTCCACCTCACCAACGCCGGGCCCTCCTTCCTCGCCCGCAACGACGGCGCGACGGGGTTCACGGACGTGTCGCTGGAGATCGCCGACATCTCCGCGGGGCCGCGAGGCGACATCTCCTGGGGCTCGGAGTTCTTCGACTACGACAACGACGGCGACCTGGAGCTGTTCACGGCGTTCGGGGCCGAGGCGGTCAAGCTCGGCCGGGGCCCCAACGACACCGCCAACCCTCTCGAGCAGCACGACACACTGTGGGAGCGCGAAGACGGCGTGTGGCGGGACATCGCGCCCGCCCTGGGCGTCGACGACCCCGACATGACGCGGACGGTCGCGGCGGTCGACTTCGACCGAGACGGCTCGCTCGAGCTGCTCACCTGGGGGATCGCGGACGGCTTCAAGCTGCACGCCGGGGTGTGCTCGGGCGACGCGTGGCTGGGGATCCGGCTCGAGGACTCCGAGGCCGCCAACCGGCACGCCGTGGGGGCGCGCGTGGAGGTGTGGGGCGACGCCCTGATCGCCGTGCGCGAGGTCTACGCGGGGAGCACCGGCGTCTACAGCGGCGGGCCCGCCGAGGTGCACTTCGGGCTGGGCGATCGGGACACGGTGACGGTGGTCGTCGGGTGGCCGGACGGCACGCGGACGGTCAACGACGACGTGCCCGCCCGCCGCTGGATCACGCTGAGCAGGTGAGGGTCTTCGCCTGCGCCACAGACCCCCTCCGCGGGGTGGAGCGGCTCGTGGGATCCGCGGCCCGCCACGGCGTCGCCATCCGTCTGCTGGGGGCCGGCGAGCGGTGGGCGCACCGGGGGGAGAAGCTGCGCGCCGCCCTCCCCGCCGTCGCCGCCGTGCCCCCGGACGAGCTCGTCCTCCTCGTCGACGGCTACGACGTCCTCTTCTTCGCCGGGACCGAGGAGCTCGAGGCGCGGTTCGCGTGCGGAGACGGTCGCCCGGTGTTCAACGGCGAGCGGGGGTTCTTCTGCCCCGCCCCGTGGGCGGACGAGGCCCGGCGCGCGTTCGCGGACGACGCGGTCCCCTACCCGTTCCTCAACTCCGGCGTGCTGCTCGGCCGGGCCTCGGACGTGACGGCGCTGCTGCACGACGCGGCGGCGGTCGTGGCCGAGCACAGGCTGACGAGCGACCAGGCCGCCTTCTACCGCCTCGCCCTGGACGCGCCGGAGCGGGTGGCCGTGGATCGCCGCGGCGAGCTCTTCTGCTGCACGGGCGCGATGCGGTTCCGCGGGTGGTGGAGTCGCCGTCCTCCGGGGCTGCGGCAGGACGGCGCGACCCTGGTGGACGAGACGACCGGCGGGCGCCCCTGCCTGCTCCACTCCCCCGGTCGCAAGGACCGCTACCAGGAGCGCGTGTACCGGGCATCCTTGCGGGCATCGCCGGGCGTCGGCTGAACGCGCCGCGCCGGACGGACTATCATCCGAGCTTCATGCCGCTCCACCGCTTCGCGCTCGCCGCGCTCTGTCTGCTCCTGCTGCCGTCCATCGCCTCCGCGGAGCGCATCGACGGCCCGGCCGACGGGTCCCTCGAGACGCTGATCGAGCGGGCGCTGCCCATCGTCGAGACGAAGTACCTGCACCCGGGGGCGGTGGACCCCGCCGAGATGACGCGGGAGGGCATCCAGGCCCTGGAGCGGGAGGCCCCCTCGATCGTCGTGACGGTGGACGGCGGGCGCGCGACCGTGCGCGTCGGGACCTCCGAGCGCACCTTCGAGACGAGCGACGTGACCACGCTCGACGACGTCGGCGAGCGCCTCGGCGAGGTCATCGGCTGGGTGGACGAGGCTCACGACCCGGACCCGGACCGCGACCCGCCGGACTTCTGGGTAGCGGGCCTCGAGGGCGCGCTCAAGACGATCGACCGACACTCCCGCGTCATCAGCGGCGATCGGCTCTCGGAGTTCAACACCCGCTACCAGGGGACGCTCACCGGGATCGGCGCCCGCATCGGACGACGCCGGGGGATGGTCCGGGTGGTGCGCCCGTTCGCCGACGCGCCGGCCGGGCGCGCGGGCCTCAAGGCCGAGGACGGGATCACTCATGTCGACGGCGTGAGCACGGCCGCCATGAACGTCAACGACGTCGTGGAGCGCATCCGCGGTCCCGAGGGCGTGCCGGTCCTGCTCACCGTCCAGCGCGACGGCGAAGAGGGCCGCCGCGTGTTCGTCCTGGTGCGCGACAAGGTGCTCGTGCCCTCCGTCGAGTCCGCGCGGATGTCGGACGGCGTGGGCTGGATCAAGATCGATCACTTCAGCAAGAAGACCAGCGTCGAGTTCCAGCGCCACGTCGACGGCCTGCGCGCCGACGGGGAGGCGCTGAGCGGGCTCGTCGTGGACCTGCGCGGCAACACCGGCGGGTCGATGATCCACGCCGCGCGCATCGTCAACGCGTTCATCGACGACGGGCGCCTGCTCCGCACGGAGGGGCGCGACGGCGGGAAGGTGCGCGGGCTCACGCACACCATCGACGCGAAGAAGGAGTTCAAGCGGTTCGACGGCCCGGTCGTCGTGCTGGTGGACGGACGCACGGCCTCGGGCTCCGAGATCGTGGCGGGCGGGCTCAAGTACACGGGGCGCGGCCTCGTCCTGGGCACCCAGACGTTCGGCAAGGGGACGGTCCAGAAGCTCTACAAGCTCGAGAACAAGAAGTCGATGAAGCTCACCGTGGCGCGCTATCTGCTCCCCACGGACGCGTTCATCAACTCGGTGGGGGTCACCCCGGACGTCGTCGTGGGCGAGTACCGCCTCGATCCCGACTCGCCCGTGTCGCCCGACACGGTGCGGGAGCCCGCGAGCCTGCAGGGCCGCGCCGAGGGCAAGGGCGGCCTGGACGCGAAGCGGAACCCCGGCGCGGGCCGCGACCCCAGCTCGGGAGGCCTGAACGCGCGCCCCGAGCTCCGCCTGGTGCACGCGCGGGTGCTGGCCGAGTGGGGGTCGTCGGGGGCCGTCCCGGAGCCGACGCCCGACCCGGAGGCGCCCGGCGGCGAGGCCACCCCCGACTCCTACCCCGGGCCCGACGCCCCCGACGCGCCGCCGAGCGTGCTCGACGACACGTGGAGGCTGGCCGAGGACGCGCCCGGCGTTGACCGGCCCCCGTTCGCGTCGACCGAGCCGGGCGACGACGGAGACGACCGCTACAACGACCTCGAGCTCCGCCTCGCCCACGACATCCTCACGGCCGCCGCGCCGACCGCGCGACGGGCCGAGCTGGTGAAGATCGCGGCGCCGATGGTGGCGTCCTGGCAGACGAAGCAGAGCACACGACTGGCCCGGGCCTTCGCCGCGCGCAGCCTGCGCTGGGGGGTGGAGGGGACCGGCGCCTGGATGGACCGCGCGCCCGCCGACGAGCAGGCCCGCCAAGACGCGATGCTCGGCGGCCCCCCGCCCCTGGAGGCGACCCTCGAGTTCGCGGACGAGCTCGCGGCCGAGCAGACGACGGACGCGCAGCTCGAGGTGATCAACACCAGCGGGCGGACCCTGGCCCACCTCCGGGGCGTGCTGAAGAGCTCGTCCGAGGCCCTCGACGGGACCACGTTCCTCATCGGCGACCTGGAGCCCGGAGGTCGGGCCACCTGGACGGTGCCGGTGTCCCCCGGATCGCGCGCCGCGTCCCGCATCGACGAGTGGCGTCTCTACCTGGTGGGCGACGACGGCCCCCTGGGCGGCCCCTTCCGCAGCGTGGTGCCCACGCGCGGGCTCCCCGTGCCCCGATTCCACGTGCAGACGAGCTCGCGGGCGGAGCGGCGGGGCGACGGCTCGACCCTCATCACCGCGATGTTCGACGTCCGCAACGACGGCCCGGGCGACGCGGGCGAGGTGCGGGTGCTGTTCGGCGACCCGAAGGACGCGGACGTGGAGCGGGTCGAGCAGTTCGCGAGCATCGACGAGCTGGGCGCGAACGAGACGAAGCGCGCGGAGCTGAGCCTGCGCGTCCGCAACCCGACCTCGCACCCCGCGCTGCCCCTGCGCCTGCGCGTCTCCGATCGCCGCACGGGCACCTCGCAGATCGTCACCCTGACCCTGCCCACGGGGGAGGCGATGCCCGCCGGCCCCTTCCTGAAGCCCGCGGACCTTCAGCTCAGCGAGCCGACACAGGAGGCGGTCGCCGGGGGGCGCCTCGAAGGGGTCAGCCCGTTCCGGATCTCCGGCGAGGTCACCGCCGAGACGGGGCTCCAGCGCGTCGAGATCTTCCTCGGGCGCGACAAGCTGTTCGTCGCCGAGGCGCCACCGGGCGAGGAGCGGGCGCCGCAGACGGTGACCTTCGACACGGCCCTCACCCTGAGCGTGGGACCCAACCGCCTCACGATCCGCAGCACGACGGACCAGGGCATGGAGTCGCGAGAGAGCATCTGGGTGCTCGGGCTCTAGGGTCTCCGGCCGCCCCCCCAAGCAGAAACGCCCGACTCCACGAGCCGGGCGCTTCGAGTGTCCGTCGAGACGGCCCTAGATGGGCATCTCGTCTTCGTCTTCCTCCATGAGGCACACGAGGCGGCGACCGGTCTGGACGCTGGCCATCACGTCGCGCATCTTCACGCGCTTCAGGGGGAACGTCGTCTTGCGGATGCGCGCGCCCTTGAGCGTCACGCCCTCGAGGTTGCAGAAGTCGAGATCCGCGTCCTCGAGGTTGGCGCCCGAGAGGTCCGCGTACTTGAGATCGGCGTGCCAGAGGCTCGCGCCGGAGAGGTCGGTGCCCGAAAGATTCGCTCGCACGAGGAGAGCCTCCCCCAGCTTGGCGTTGCGCAGGCTTCGGCCCGCAAGATCGATCCCGGTCAGGTCGGTGCCGCGAAGATCTGCACCTTCGAGGCTCTTGCCTGCCCTGACCATGTCCAGCACTTCGTCCTTGGTGAGTGCTCGAGGAGAAGCCATGTAGCTCGTTCCTGTTCTGAAACAGATGGCGCGAATTCCGCTCATCCCCTCCAGCGCGCCGATCTTCCGGAACGGGGATGTCACTACGTGAGCGATGGAGCGCCGGGGGACCCTGGGGGCCGAGGCCGATGCTTGCCCGTCGCGGAGGAGCCGCAGACGGGCCGTCTTATAGGCGGGGGGTTCTGGGGTGTCAACACAAATTGAGGACCTGTGGAAACCCGGCGATTCCGGGCACTTGGAGCCACATTTCAAGGGGTCGGTCAAGGCAATTCGGAGATCAGCCCGAGACCGGCCGAGAAGAGCAGTCGTTCGGCCGCGTCCCCCGACTGCTGGTAGAGCGTGATCCGCATCCATCCGCCGCGGTGATGGGACCACGTCGCGCGCGCCCCGGGACCCTCCATTCGGCCTACGCGGACCCCGTCGGCCAGGGTGCGGAACGTGCGCTCGAAGCTGCGCCTCAGAGCCGAGTCCAGCTCGTCGGGATCGCGGGCGGCGCGACACCAGTACGTGCCCGACGTCCCCGCGCGGGACCGCCCCTGGAAGTAGAGGATGCAGTGCTTGGGGGACAGCCCGGGGGACCAGTCGCTGCCCCAGCCGACGGCGGGGCCCGGGGCGGCGCGGCGGCGGGATCCGAGGGTGGACGGCCGACTCGGCTCCGGCTCCGCGCGGGGGGCGCTCCGGCCGCTGGGGGCCGACGGGGAGGCCTCCCAGGCGGGCGAGCGACGCTCCGTCGCGGATCCGAAGACCACCTCGGGAGCGGCGGGGTCCTTGGCCCCACGCAGGTCCTCGGCCTCGGCGACCGGCGGGTCCGCGCGCGTCCACACCGCCACGCCCAGGAAGACGACCGCCGCGGAGCCGGCGAAGAGAGCCGAGAGCAGCCACCAGGGGCTGCGCGCAGAACGACGGTCCGGCGTACCCCGCGCTTGCGACTCCCTCGCCGATCTCACCGCCACCCGTGCCTCCCTGCACGGGAAGACCGGCGCGCGGGCGACGACGGGTCACGTCAGGCCGTCACGGAGACCCGAACCACGCCTCGTGCAGCTGCTCGCCCATCGTCGCGTAGCCCGTCGCGTTCACGTGGTCCTGGGGGGTGCGCATCGCCTGCCACTCGGCCTCCGTGTACGTCTTCTGGAAGTGGCCGTAGAGGTCGAGGACCGGCAGCCCCGACGTGGCCGCGGCGGCCAGCAGCGTGTCGCGCACCCGGACGTGGTGGGCGCCCGGGAACGGGTAGGTCAGGGCGAGAAACTCGGCTCCTTGGGCCCGGCTGAGGCGGGCCATCGCGGCGAGGTGGGACACGAGGAGATCCGCCGCCGCGTCCCGCCCCACGGGCACGACGTCCACCTCCTCTCGCGGGTGCAGCCGCTCCGCCATGAACTCGGCCGCCGTCGGCGGGATCCCGGGGGCCCTCATGGTCGCGTCCACCCAGCCCTCGAAGGTCTCGCTCGGGGTGCACGGGTCGACCCAGGCGAGCATCTCCGCCGGGTCCGCCCCCGCGGCGAGGGCCGCCCGCGCCCACACGTTCGCCCGGTTGCAGCTGGACTTCCGAGTGGCCAGCCGTCCGGCGAGCTCCATGGCCTCGGGGTGGTCCGAGCAGTCCCCCGCGAGCGCCTCGAGCTGCTCGTCGGTCACGTCGTCCGGCCGACGATCGAGGGTGTACGTCCTCACCGCGCACACCCGGTCCGCGCGGTCGAGCCCGACGAACGCGGTCGTCGCCTGGGCGAGCAGCGCCGCGCCGTCCGCGTCCTGTCCCTCGTCGTAGGCCAGCCGCGCCTCGGCGAAGAGCGTCTCCGCCGCCTCCAGCGGCGTCGGGGGCACGAGATCGGCGGGCCACCGGAGCGCGAACTGCGTCTCCATGGCCCGTCCCTGGCTCGCGTACCAGCGAGACCAGCGGTGGCGCGGGACGGCCCCCGACGGGGTCCAGCGCAGAACGGCCTGGGTGGCGTCGAACCGGACCTGCTCGGGGACCTCCGCCAGCACCTCCAGCGCCTCGAGGTACCCCGGCACCGCGCGCAGGACGCCCAGCAGGTCGCGCTGGGCCGACTTCCAGCGACGCGCGTACGCCTGGACCGTGCCCCGCGCGACGTAGCGAAGCCAGGTGTCCCCGCCCGTCGCCTCGGCCGCGCGCATGCGCTCGACCAGTCCGGTGCGGAAGTCTCCGCGCTGCTCCGCGGACATCGCCCGCGCCAGCGCGATGGCTGCGGGATCGCCGCCGGGACCGGCCGCCTCCGCCGCGGCGAGGGCCTCCTCCGGCCGCTCGAGGTGCGCGAGCGCCAGCGCCCTCCAGCCACCGTCCTGCGTCGTCGCGGCGAGCTCTTCGAACCGGCGCTCCATGAAGAGGGACGCGCCCTCCGACGGGGGCGGGACGGGCCCGGGCACGCCTCCCGCGGGCACCCCGAGCACCAGGGCGACGCGGTCCAGGGCGACGCCGCGGCCCAGCGCCTGCTCGGTGAGGGACCAGCCGACCTCCCGGGGCAGGCAGTTCCCCGCGGCCTGCTCGAACCCGAACGCCGACATCCCCGCCGCCAACCCCGCCTGCCCCACGGCCAAGGCGCGGTCGCAGTCGCCGGCGTCGCGGTGCAGCGCCACCAGGGCGGCAGCCACGACCCCGTCCAGGGGAGGCTGCTCCAGGTCGTCCGGCACGCCCTCGGTGCGCACGATCCCCGCGTACGCCCGGGCGCGGTCGCGCGGCAGCTCCGCATCCGCGAACACCGCCCAGTACGCGGTCGATGCGTCTCCGTCCGTCGCCTCCAGGAGCGCGGCGCGGGCGAGGCGCAGGTCGATGGGCTCGATCTCCCCCGGGTCCGGCGTGCCCAGGCTGGCCGTCATCCGGTCGAGCATCCCCGAGGACACCCGGTGCCACTCGTAGTACTCGGCCTGGCGGATCCCGCTGTTCCGCGGCCCGTCGCTCAGGTGCTCCTCCACCGCGGGGGTTCGGGTGGCACCCGGGAGCCGCGCGAGGGCGGTGAGGGCCTCCAGGTTCCCCGGGACCGCGTCGAGCACCGGGAGAAGCCAACCGAGGGCCGGCTCCCACATCTCCAGCTCGATGAGCGCCAAGGCCCGCGCCCGCGCGGCGATCCAGGGGTTGCCCCCCCCGTCGGCCGCGTGGATACGGTGCTGAAGGGCCTCCAACGGACGGTTGCTGCGCTCCGCCACCACGGCGAGGGCCTCGTGGGCCGCAGGGTCGTCCCCCCCGATGGCGAGGGCAGCGCGCGCGGACTTCTCGGCCTCCACGAAGCGGTCGAGGTGCGCGAGGAACACGGCCGTCCAGGCTTCCTGGATGCCCCGATACGCGTCGGTCTGATCGGGGGGCGTGGCGCCCTGCACCTGCGCGAGCCCGACCTTCCACTGCCGACGTACGTAGGCCTGCCACCAGGGCATCTCGTAGACCGGGATGGGCTCCATGACGGGGACGTCCGGCAGGCCCGTCGTGCCCGTCGGGTCCGTCCCCCCGCCGAGGGACAGGAGCGGCGGAGGGGCCGCGGGCCCGGCGTCGGTCTCCCGCGCCGGGTGGTCGGCGAAGTAGTTGATCCAGATCAGGCGAGCGAGGCGGACCACCCGGAGGCCGCTCAGCGCGCTCCAACCGCGGAGCATGCGCACGTCCTCGCCCATCAGCGTCGCGACCTCGTCCACCGACCTCGAGGACATGAGGTTGTTCGCCCCCGTGAGCGCGACGACGTGCGTGGGTCCGGCGGTCTCGATCGTCTCGTACAGCCGCAGCAGCGCCTGGGCGGAGTTCGAGGCGCTGACGCCGAGGTTGTAGATCTGCACGGTCTTCCCCGTGCTCGCCTCGACTCGACGCTTGAAGACCTCGATGAAGGCCTCGTGCGGCTCCGACTCGGCGCCGTAGACCCACGAGTCCCCCACGGCGAGCACGCGGATCGCGTCCTCGATCGGCTCCGGGATCGTCTCTCCCTCGGGGAGCCGAGACTGGGGCCCGATCTGCGCTGCCACCAGCGCCAGCGCGACCTCCACCAGCACCAGAAACCCGAGGACCGCGACGAACGTGAAGGCGACGCGTCGGCCCAACGACAGCGGGCGGCGCGCAGGGGTCGGATCGGTCACGCCGCGCAGTATCTCACGGACGCCGGGGCCGCGGCCGGCGCGGGGGGGCGATCAGAGGCAGTCGATGCGCCAGCGGTTCTGCCAAGTCGCGGTGTTCGCGGGCAGGCCCAGGACGTTGCTGTTCGGGTCGTCCGCGCGCGGGAGGTCGAACGTCGCGATGCCCACGGTGCGCGAGTTGCTGTCCTGGTAGATGGACGGGCCGGACATGTCCCCGAACCCGACCCCGTTGGCGAACGCGATCCAGTAGATCTGCCCGGACGCCAGCGTGACGCTCAGTCGACCGGGGTGGGGCAACCAGCAGTTGTTGCATCCGCTGTAGGTCTGGAACGCGCTCGACGCGAGCACCGTGCCGGACGCGTCCATCAGGTAGTAGCTGCCGTAGATGCTGGTGTCCGCGGTCGGGTGCTGGAACAGGGCGATCTGCGGGTCGACGCAGGACTGCGTCAGCTGCAATCGAGTCGCTGCCCGACCCCCGTTGTTGAGGGTGGCCCAGGGCCCCGCGGCGAACCCGTCGACCGTACCCGCGGCGGGCATCTCCAGCACGCCGGACCAGTTGGGATTGTCGATCGTGCCGTCGCAGTCGTTGTCGAGGCCGTCGCCCGGGATCTCGACCGCGCCCGGGTACACGAGCGGGTTGTTGTCGTCACAGTCCACACCGGTCACGGACCCGTCGCAGTCCGCGTCGTTCGCCACGATCGTGGAGGTGGGGTCGGTGTCGTCGCAGTCGTCCACGGTCACCGTGCCGTCGCAGTCCGCGTCGTTCGCCACGACGGTGGACGTCGGATCGTTGTCGTCGCAGTCGTCGAGGGTCAGGACCCCGTCGCAGTCCCCGTCGACGGCGATCGTCGTGGAGTTCGCGTCGGTGTCGTCGCAGTCGTCGAGCGTGAGGGTCCCGTCGCAGTCGCCGTCGATGGTGAGGTTCGTGGAGGCCGCGTCGGTGTCGTCGCAGTCGTCCGTGTTGGCGGACCATCCGACGGTCGGCCAGCACGCCTGGAGGGTCGCGCCCGCGACCCCGAAGCCGTCGAGGTCGGCGTCGAGATACCAGGTCGAGGCGTCCACGGCGTCGGCCTCGTCCACCCCGCCGTCGCAGTCGTTGTCGACCGAGTCGCAGTACTCGGCCGCCCCGGGGTTGGTCGTGCCCTCGCCGTCGTCGCAGTCGTCGTCGTTGGGGGCGTAGCCCGTCGGCGCCGCGCAGCCCACGACCACCGAGGCCTGGGTGCCGTACCCGTCGCCGTCGCCGTCTTCGTAGAACACGACCGCGTTGATGGCGTCGTCCTCGTCGACGGCTCCGTCGCAGTCGTTGTCCACCCCGTCGCACACCTCGTAGGACGCGGGGTTGCTGGTGGCCACCTCGTCGTCGCAGTCCCCTTCGTTCGCCACGAACCCGCGGGGCGCCTCGCACGCTTCGACGGCAGTCTCGGGGTCGCCGTAGCCGTCGCCGTCGTCGTCCAGGTACCACGTCGGCGCGTCGGTCGCCGCGTCGTCGCGCACCCCGTTGCAGTCGTTGTCGAGCCCGTCGCATACCTCGGTCCCGCCCGGGAACGCCTCGGCGGCACGATCGTCGCAGTCCTCGCACGCGGGCACGCCGTCGCCGTCCACGTCCTCGAAGCCGACCGAGCCGTCGCAGTTGTAGTCGGCCGGATCGGCGCAGTCGTCCTCCGGCGCTCCGGGGTGGAACGCCTCGTCGTCGTCGTCGCAGTCGCCGGCCCGCTCGGCGTACCCCTCGGGGACCTCGCACGCGAACAGCACGTCCGTCGCCACGCCCCAGCCGTCCCCGTCGGCGTCCCCGTAGAACGCCGTGGTGTCGATCGCGTCCTCCTCGTCGACGAGATCGTCGCAGTCGTTGTCCACGCCGTCGCACAGCTCGAGCGCGCCGAAGTGGATCAAAGGGTCGCTGTCGTCGCAGTCGCCCGGCGGGGAGCGACCGTCGCGATCGGCGTCGACGAGCTCGACCTCGGGGGTGCACGAGAGGGTCAGGAGACACAGGGCGACGAACGAGATACGCATGCCCTGATCGTGCCCGGATCGGAGCAGAACTGTTCAAGAACAGGCAGTTCGCGATCGGCGCGGTCCCCGGCGGGCGAGACGTCGATCGAACACGATCCCGCGCAGGGGCTCGATCCGAAGGAAAGATCACAAAGTTCGCCCGCCGGCACGCGGCTTGTAGAGAACGGGCCCGGAGGCGTGATGAAGAAGATCGAGGCGGTCATCAAACCGTTCAAGCTCGACGACGTCCGGGACCAACTCTTCGACATCGGGGTGACGGGCCTCACCGTCAGCGAGGTCAAGGGGTTCGGCCGTCAGAAGGGCCACACGGAGCTGTACCGAGGCGCGGAGTACGTCGTGGACTTCCTGCCGAAGGTGAAGATCGAGTGCGTCGTCGAGGCGGACCTCGAGGAGGACGTCATCAAGGCGATCCTCGCGGGCGCCAAGACCGGCCGCATCGGAGACGGAAAGATCTTCGTCACCGACATCTCGACCGTCGTCCGCATCCGGACCGAAGAACGAGGGCCCGCGGCCATCTAGCCGCGCACACCCACCCCGAACAAGACCTGTGTTCACAGCCCCGTGCCGGGGCGCTTGGAGAATGAGATGACCCCCGAAGACGTGATCAAGTTGGCCAATGAGGCCGACGCGAAGTTCGTAGACCTCAAGTTCACCGACCTGCCCGGCCAGTGGCAGCACCTCACCGTGCCGATCCACGAGCTGAACGACGACCTCTTCGAGGACGGCCACGGCTTCGACGGCTCGTCGATCCGCGGCTGGAAGGCGATCAACAACAGCGACATGCTGCTGATCCCCGATCCGGCGTCGGCGAAGATCGACCCCTTCATCGCGGCCCCGACCGTCAGCCTCATCTGCGACGTGGTCGATCCGATCACCCGCGAGGGCTACGACCGCGATCCCCGCGGCGTCGCCCGACGCGCCGAAGCCTTCATGCAGAGCACCGGCATCGCCGACACCTGCTTCATCGGGCCCGAGGCCGAGTTCTTCATCTTCGACCGCGCCGTCTTCCACCAGGACGCCAACTCCGCCTACTTCGAGGTCGACTCGGAGGAGGGCATCTGGAACTCCGGCCACCAGGGCAGCGGCCACATCCCCAAGCACAAGGGCGGCTACTTCCCGGTCGCGCCGATCGACACGCAGACCGACATCCGCAACGAGATGGCTACGGTCATGGGCGCCTGCGGCATCGACGTGGAGACGCTCCACCACGAGGTCGCCACCGCCGGCCAGGCCGAGATCGACGTGCGTTTCGCGCCGCTCGCCGAGATGGCCGACACGATGCAGCTCTTCAAGTACATCGTGAAGAACGTCGCCGCCGCCAACGGCAAGACCGCGACGTTCATGCCGAAGCCCCTCTTCGAGGACAACGGCTCGGGCATGCACACCCACCAGTCGCTGTGGAAGAACGGTCAGCCCCTGTTCGCGGGTGAGGGCTACGCGGGCCTCTCGGAGGTGGCGCTGCACTACATCGGCGGCCTGCTCAAGCACGCCCCGGCCCTGTGCGCCCTCACGAACCCGACGACCAACTCGTACAAGCGCCTTGTCCCGGGCTTCGAAGCCCCCAACAAGCTGGCCTACTCGGCGCGGAACCGCTCCGCGGCCATCCGCATCCCGACGTACTCGGGCTCGCCCAAGGCGAAGCGCCTCGAGTACCGCACGCCGGACCCGACGGCCAACCCCTACCTCGCCTTCGCCGCCTGCCTCATGGCGGGCCTCGACGGGGTCATCAACAAGATCGACCCCGGCAAGCCGATGGACCAGAACATCTACGACCTGCCCCCCGAGGAGGCGAAGAACATCAAGTCTGCTCCCGGCAGCCTCGAGGAGGCGCTGGACGCGCTCGACGCCGACTACCAGTTCCTGCTGCGCGGCGACGTGTTCAACGAGGGCCTGGTCAAGGCGTGGATCGAGTACAAGTACGACAACGAGGTCGTCCCCGTGCGCATCCGCCCGACGCCCTGGGAGTTCCGCCTCTACTACGACATCTAGTGCACCCCAACGAAGGATCGCGGCTCGCTTCGCACCCGCCGCGATCCTTCGCCGGGGGCCCCGCAGGACCCCTTCGAACTCCGCTTCGCTACGCTCCGCTGCGCGCGCCTGGGGCGCTTGCGGTCCATGCCACACCGCTCGCTTCGCATCCGTCGTCGTTCTCAGTGGCGGGCGCGGTGACCGGGGAAGGTGCGCGCGGGAGGCTTCTGTGCTTCCCCCGCGTCGTCCTCTCCGGCGGAGGGACACGTGTGCGCGAAGGCGCACGTTCGGAACAGCGAGCGCGCTTCCTCGTCGCTCAGCTCGTGGGCCCCGTCGCCGGAAGGCGAGGTGGGCGCAGACGCCGGCGCCGGCCCGATGAGGAGCATCGCTCCCACGACGAGCCCGGCCGTGAAGAAGATCGGGCGTACGGATCCATCCGAGCCCACCTCCTTCGCTAGGAAGTCGACCAGCACGTAATCAGCGTGCCTTCAATTCCGCACTCGAAGGTTCGGAAATTACGAATTATTGGTTCGGAATTTACGGATTACCCAAGCCCGGATCTGCGCCTACCCTGGATCGAATCCGGAATTGGGAGGGCCATGGGCCGGCTGAAGAAGAATCTGGGTCTCTTCGACGTCTTCGCGATCAGCACGGGGGCGATGATCAGCTCGGGCCTGTTCCTCCTGCCCGGGCTCGCGGCCGCGCAGACGGGCCTGTCCGTCCCCCTCGCGTACCTCGTCGCGGGCGTCTTGATGATCCCCGCCATGTTGAGCAAGGCCGAACTCGCGACGGCGATGCCGCGCGCCGGCGGCACCTACTACTTCCTCGACCGGGCGATGGGCCCCCTGATCGGCACCATCGGCGGCATCGGCACGTGGATCTCGCTGATCCTCAAGAGCGGCTTCGCGCTGATCGGCATGGGGGCATACATCGCCCTGTTCATCGACGTGCCCATCATCGGCGTGGCCCTGATTCTCACCGTCCTGCTGTGCTTCGCCAACATCGTCGGCGCGAAGGAGTCGAGCGGCTTGCAGCGGCTGCTCGTGACCATTCTGCTGGCCGTCGTCGGCGGCTTCCTCCTGGTCGGCCTGGAGGGCACCGCGCTCGGAGACGCGGTCATCCATCGCGAGCAGGCGTTCCTCCTCGACGGCATGAACGGGTTCCTGGCGACCGTGGGCCTCGTATTCGTCTCCTACGCGGGCCTCACCAAGGTCGCCTCCGTCGCGGAGGAGGTGAAGAACCCGGACCGCAACATCCCCCTCGGGATGATGCTGTCGCTCGGCGTCGCGACGCTCACCTACACCGCGTGCGTGGGGGTGATGGCGTTGGTCATTCCCCCCGAGCGACTCCACTCGGACCTCGCCCCCATGGCGACCGCCACCGAGATCCTGGCGGGCGACTGGGCGCGGCCGGCGGTGCTGCTGATCGTCGTCGCGGCCACGGCCGCGTTCGTCTCGACCGCCAACGCGGGGATCCTCTCCGCGTCGCGCTTCCCGTTCGCGATGGCGCGGGATCGGCTGCTGCCCTCGAAGTTCGCGATCGTCGGGGCTGCAGGGACGCCCTTGGTGGGGATCGTCGCGACGAGCCTCCTCATCGGGGGCGTGATCGTGCTGTTGGACGTGACCACCGTCGCGAAGCTGGCGAGCGGCTTGAAGCTGCTCCTCTTCTCGCTGGTCAACCTCTGCGTGATCGTCATGCGCGAAGGCCGCCTGGACTACTACCGGCCCGGGTTCAAGTCGCCGCTGTACCCCGGCATCCAGATCGCGGGGATGCTCGTGCCGCTCTGGCTCATCGCCGAGATGGGCCTCGTCGCGATGTCGTTCACGGCCGGGCTCGTGGTGGTCGGGGGCCTCTGGTACCTCGGGTACGCGAGGGGGAGGGTCGCCCGCCGCGGCGCGATCTTCCACGTGTTCGAGCGACTGGGAAACCACCGGTGGGACGGCTTGGACCACGAGCTGCGGCGCATCCTGCACGAGAAGGGGCCGCACCCCGCGGACCCGCTCGGGGCCACGCTCGGTGACGCGGAGGCGATCGAGGTGGATACCGACTCGTTCGCCGACGTCGCCGCCGCCGCGGCGGCGCGATTCGCGGACCGGACGGGCTTGCCGGCAGATGATCTCGCGGAGGCGTTCATCGCCGAGACGCGGATCGGGATGATGCCGGTGGTGGACAGCGCCGCCTTCCCGCACCACCAATACCTGGGGGTCGAGCGCCCCGAGATCGTCGTGGTGCGCACCCCGGGAGGGGTCGACCTCCGACTCGATCCGGACGAAGCCCACGTCGCGCCCGAGCGACCGCTGAGCACGTTCATCTTCCTGCTCAGCCCCGACGGCAACGCCGCGAGTCACTATCGAATTCTGGCCCACATCGCGGGTCGCTTCGAGGAGGCGCTCGCGGAGGCGCTCAAGGCCCCGGAGGAGGGAGCGGAGGTGATCGACCTCACCGCCTTGCGCGTCCTGCGCGGATCCGATCAGCCTCAGCCGCCGAAGAGCCCCGCCCGCGCCGAGTCGTAGAGCGCCACGACGCTCGGGTGCTTGAGCTTCCGCTCGACCGACACTGCGTAGTACTTCTCCTTGATCCGCTCGAAGACACCGATGCGCTCGACGCGGTGCTGGTAGATGATCTCTTCCCCGATGACGTCCGGCGCCGCGAAGGCCCCGAGTCCGTGCTCGCCGAAGGACTTGAGCTGCGCCATGTCCTGGAACTCGCCGACGATGCGGGGGTGGAGGTCCCGGCGATCGAAGAAGTGGTCGAGCTGCCGCCGAAGGACGGTCCCCGTCGTCGGGAGGAGGATGCGCGCCCCGTCCAGGGACGCCGGGAAGTCGGGGCGCAGCCCGACGGCGATCTCGGGCGTCGCGAACAGCGCGATCGGGCTCTCGCCGAGCAGGTGGTTGAAGGCCTTGATCCGCGCATCCGGGCCGGTGGGGGCATCCGTGATGACCACGTCCAGGTGGTGCAGCGCGAGGTCGCCCAGGAGTTCGTCCGTGTGGCCCTCCCGCATCATCAGGTGGACCCCGGTCTCGTGCCCCAGGACAGGCTCGATCAGGCGCCGGACGATCAGCTTGGGGACCACCTCGGTGACCCCGACGTCGAACCGGATCGGCCCCACGACCGGCCGGCCGTGCACGAAGTCCATGAGCTCCCGCCCGGTGGTGAAGATCTCGTCCGCGTAGCGCACGACGTGTGAGCCGAACTCCGTCAGGACCAGGTTCCGCCCGGAGCGCTTGAAGAGCTTGCGCTCGAACGACTCCTCGAGCAGACCGATCTGGCCGCTCACCGTGGACGGGGCCAGCGAGAGTCGCTTCGAGGCGGCCGAGATGCTGCCCTCCTGGGCGACGGTCCAGAAGTAGAGGAGGTGGTGGTAGTTGAGCCACTCCATGGCGCCTCCGAGGAACGAATATCCCGAACGATCGGCCTCATTCTGCATCGGAGTTCGATGCTTCATACTCCCGCCGTGATTCGTCGCCTCCTCCTCGCCGCTCTGCTGGTCGCGTCGCTCGGCTGCGGGGAGGAGGAGCGCGCGCACCCCACGTCGCTGGTGATGATCGCGGTGGACGGGATGGATCCCCTCCTCCTGGAACGCTGGATGGACGACGGGCGCCTGCCCGCCCTGAAGGCCCTCGCCGCGCGCGGCGGATTCACCCCGCTGGGCACCAGCAACCCGCCGCAGTCCCCCGTCGCGTGGTCCAACTTCATCACGGGCCACGACGCCGACGGCCACGGGATCTACGACTTCCTGCACCGCGATCCCGCGAACCGGCTGCCCTACCTCTCCATGTCTCGGGCGGAGGCGCCCACCCGGACCCTGGAGATCGGCGACCTTCGGCTCCCCCTGGGCGGCGGCGGCGTGAAGAACCTCCGCGAGGGCGCCCCGTTCTGGCATCGCCTCCAGGCCGCCGGGGTGCCCGTGACCGTGGTGCGCATCCCCGCCGACTACCCCTCCGAGGCGTGCGAGGACTGCCCCCGCTCGACGCCCCCGGCGCGCGTGCTCTCCGGCATGGGCACGCCCGACCTGTTGGGCACGCCCGGCCTCTTCCAGCTCTTCACCACCGACGAGGCCCGGGCCTCGGCCGACGACCCGGCGGGGGGGCGCGTCCACCGCCTGGTCGTGACCGACGGGGTGGGCCGTGCGGACCTCGAGGGCCCGGCGCATCCGCTCTCGGCGACGGGCGAGACACTCACCATCCCGCTGCAGGTCGAGGTGGACGTGGAGCACGCGACCGCGCTGATCCGCCTGGGCCCGCGTGAGCGGCTGCTGCGAGTCGGCGAGTGGACGGACTGGGTGCCCGTCGGCTTCGCGCTGGGAGGCCCGTGGGGGGACGTGCCCGGCATGGTCCGCGTGCAGCTGCAGAGCGTCGCCCCGGAGATCGTCCTGTACGTGTCCCCGGTGAACATCGACCCCCTCGACCCCGCCCAGCGCCTGAGCTCGCCCGCGGACTACGCGACGTCGCTGGCCACGGACGTCGGCCGCTTCCACACGCAGGGCATGCCGGAGGACACGAAGGCGCTCGTGGCGGGCGTGCTGTCGCCGGACGCGTTCATCGCCCAGTCCGAGGTCGTGTTCGACGAACGCATGAAGATGCTGGAGTACGAGCTGGCGCGATTCGAGGGCGGGTTTCTCTTCGTCTACTTCTCGTCCATCGACCTGCGCAGCCACATGTTCTTCCGCGGCCTGGCCCCGGACGCCGACCCGGTGGAGCGGGAGCTCTCGGCGTCGATCGCGGCGGGGTACGAGCGCATCGACGCGGCCGTGGATCGGGTCTTCGACGTCCTCGGAGCCGACGTCCCGTTGGTCGTCATGTCCGACCACGGGTTCGCCCCCTACGACTGGAAGGTCAACCTCAACGAGCGCCTCGCAGCGAGCGGGTTCCTCGCCAGGCGTCGCGGCGCCGCCACCGGCGTGCCCATGGCCGACATCGACTGGTCGCGGAGCCGGGCCTACTCGGTGGGGCTCAACCTGTTGTTCCTCAACCAAGCGGGGCGGGAGGGCTCCGGAGTGGTCACGGCGGCCGAGCGGGAGCCGCTGCTCGACCAGATCGCCGAGGACCTGGAGGCGTGGAGGAACCCGGTGAACGGGGAGCCCGTCGTCACGTCCGTGATGCGGCCGGATCCCACCGCGCACCCCGATCGCGCCCCCGATCTCATCGTCGGGTACAACCGCGGGTACCGGGCCTCGGAGGACTCGGCGCTCGGCGTGCTCGGGACGCCCATGGTCGAGGAGAACACCGGCCGCTGGAGCGGAGACCACTGCATGGATCCGGTCCACGTGCCCGGCGTCCTCCTGAGCACGGCCGAGCTCGCCAGGGGCGGGAACCTCACGGACCTCGCGACCACCACCCTGAACCACTTCGACGTGGCCGCAGGCGGCCTCCCGGGCCGCGACCTGTTCGCGCGCTGAGGTCGCCCGGGCGGCTGTGCTCGATCCCACAGCGCCCCCCCGCCGGTCCCTGTGCGGAACCCCACAGCAGGCGCCCGACGGGCCCGACGCACCCCGCTTTCGGGCCGGCACGGAGGTTGCTCCACCGGGGGTGCGGCGCCGACGCTGCCCGGAGGTTGTGATGCGTGCACGTGACTTGATGACCCGAGACCCCGTGGTGGTGGAGGTGGGCCGCTCGATCGGCGAGGCCGCGCGCCTCATGCACGACTACGACCTGCGACACCTGCCCGTGGTCGACGACGGCGGCCTCGTGGGCATGCTCAGCGACCGCGACCTGCGGACGTACCTGCCGTGGAGCGATCAGCACACGGGCACGGACCCGGACACGCACGACAAGCTCGATGATCCGGTGACGGCGGCGATGCAGCACCACCTGCTGAAGGTCGGCCCCGAGGACGCGCTGGAGCAGGTGATCGACACGATGGTCGAGTGGCGCGTGGGCGCGGTCCCCGTGGTGGACCCGGGGACGGAGCAGCTCGCCGGGATCATCAGCTACGTGGACGTGTTGCGGGAGGCGCGCGGCCGACTCTGAGCCCGGCGGAAGCCGAGGCGGGCGAAGCCGCTTATGATCGGGCTCCACGGGACGTCGCCGAGGAGTCCGATGCAAGCCGATCTGGTCGAGTTCGTTTCCGGGTTGCCGGGGTTCCGCGCCTTGGACGCCGCCGACGTGGGGCGCCTGCTCACCGCCGCCAAGAAGCGACGCTGGGCCGACGGGTCCTACATCTTCAAGCGAGGCGAGCCCGGCGACACGCTCATGATCCTGGTGCAGGGACGCGCGTGCGTGCCGCTGGTGGACGCGTCGGGTCGCGTCACGACGAGGCGCTACTTCGAGCGCGGCTCCGTGCTGGGGGAGATCGCGCTCCTCCTCGAGGGCGAGCGCACCGCCGACGTCATCGCCGAGGGAGAGGTCCGCGGGCTCGTCCTCGGGCGCGCGCAGGTCCAGTCGCTCGTCCGGCGCTACCCGCCGCTCGCCGCCTTCCTCACCGAGATCCTGGGCGAGCGCCTGGAGCGCGCCGGCCTCAACCGCGTGGGCAAGTACACCCTGCTGAGCACCCTCGGGATCGGCGGCTCCAGTCGCGTCTACTCGGCCCTGCACCCGACGCTGGGGCGCACGGTGGCGATCAAGATGCTGAACCACGCCCAGGTGCTCGAGCCGGGCTTCCGCGAAGACTTCATGAAGGAGGCGCGCACGATCGCGTCGCTCGACCACCCGAACATCGTCCGCGTGCACGACATCGAGGAGGAGTACGCGACGCTTTTCCTGGTGATGGAGCAGGTGGCGGGGACCACGCTGTCGAAGATGACGTCGGACGCCGGGCGCCGCCTGGAGCCCGCCGAGGCCGTCGACGTGCTCCGCCAGCTCGCGTCGGCGCTGCGGTACGCCCACGGCCACGGGGTCGTGCACCGCGACGTGAAGCCCGAGAACGTGGCGGTGGATCCCTCCGGGCGCGTCAAGCTCATGGACTTCGGGCTCGCCCGGCGCGTGGCCCCGGGGGAGAACCTCGAGGAGGAGAAGTACTTCGCGGGCACGCCCCGGTACATGGCCCCGGAGTACATCGCCGGGAACAAGTCCGACGCGCGGGTCGACATCTACGCCCTGGGCGTGATGGCCTTCGAGATGGTCGCGGGCCGACGGATGTTCCAGACGAAGGACACCGACGCCCTCCTCCTCGCCAACCGCGACATCGAGCCGCCGAGCCTGCGGGAGATCGACCCGTCGCTCCCGGACGGGCTCGTCCGGTTCGTGGAGGAGGCCCTGCGCAAGGACCCCGAGCGTCGGGTCTCGGACTGGTCGCGCATCGAGACGCTGCTCGGCGGCGGCAAGAGCGGGGTGCGGGAGACCGTGGTGCGGCTGCGCTACCCGGCGAGCGAGGCCCCGCGCGTGGCCCGGCTGCTCGAGCCCGTGCTGGACGCCCTGGCGGAGCGGCCGGACGTGTCGGTGGCGACCTCCGAGATCACCGAGCACGTCGCGGGCGAGAAGACGATCGTGTTCACCGAGGGCGGCGTGGCCGAGGACTGGGTGATGCACTACATCGAGGTCGACTGAGCCGCCGCGTCACTCCTGCAGGGCGTACACCGACACAGCTTGCTCGCGACCCTTCACCGAGTGCGCCCCCCGCGCCTCCAGGAGCTGGGCCAGGTCGGCGTCGCCGAGGGCGTCGAACGTCTCGCGGGTCACCAGCAGGGACGTCTTCAGCACCTTGTTCAGCCCCTCCACCCGGGAGGCGGTGTTCACGGTGTCGCCGATCACGGCGTACTTGATGCGCTGCTCGCTGCCGATGTTGCCCGCGACCACCGGACCGCTGTGGACCCCGACCCGGATCGCGAGCCGGTCGATGCCCGCGGTGCGCCACTTGTCGAGCGTCCCGTCCTCCTCCCACACCTCGTTCAGCGCTTCGACGGCCTCGAGCATGTCGATCGCCGTGCGCACGGCCTTCGCGGCGTGGTCGGGCAGGTCCAGCGGGGCCCCGAACACGGCCAGGACCGCGTCGCCCTCGAACTCGTTGATCATCCCGTCGTGCCGGAAGATCACGTCGCTCACGCGGCGGAAGTAGATGTTGAGGAGATCGATGATCTCGGTCGGTCCCAGCACCTCGCTGAGGCTCGAGTAGCCGCGGATGTCGGCGAAGAGGATCGTCACGTCGCGCAGCTCGCCGCCGAGGCGGATCCTGGTGGGGTCGGCCACGATGGTGTCGACGACGTCCGGCGACACGTAGCGGCTGAACGTCTCCTTGATCAGCACGTACTGCGCGCGGGCCTCGCGCAGGCTCTCCTGCATCTGCTGCATGCGGGCCCGCAGGTCGACGATGTCGAGGGCCCCGCGTTGGAGGATCCCCTGCTGCACCTCCTCGGGGCTCGTGCGGATGCGCCACGCGCAGTAGGCCGCCATGGGGAGGGCGACGGCGGCCCCGGCCTGGGCCTTCGCGCCCACGAAGAAGACGCTCCAATCGAGGGTGAAGCTGCGGACCACCCGAAACACGAACGCGTCGGTGACCATCGCCGCCACCATCCCGAGGAACAGGGGCGCGGCCAGGGGCACCCGAGGCGCCCGGTTCACGATCCCCTGGTAGACGATGATCAGCACCACGAAGTCCGCGACCATCGCCACCGCGGACGCGACGCGGGCGTGGGACGAGTAGTAGATGAAGTCGATGTCCGGCTGGGACGGGAAGCCCGGGGGCGGGTTCGTCGCGTGCCACGCGATCGACACGTCGACCAGCCCGTGTACGAAGTAGAGCAGCGCCAGGCCCGCGATGAGCCGCCGGGCCGCGCGGGTGCCCTCGAGCACGTAGACCATCGCCACCGCCCCGAAGAGGGGGGCGAGGAAGAGGATGTACATGCCCCGGGGATCCACCCCCAGGAAGGCCAGGCGGATGGTCTCGCTGGGCTTCGAGACCGCGAAGAGGAACACCTCCAGCATCCCGAGCAGGAGGTACAGCGGCGAGAAGCCGAGGCGGTCGGACAGCTTGTGCGCGAAGCACAGGATCGACGCCAGCGCGGCGATCTCCACCAAGGTCAGCACACCCATGGTTCCCGCGCCCATCCCGACATCATGCATACTCCGCCGCTCTTCACGGAGCCTCCCGCATGATCTCTGTTCGCCACCTCGCCACCGTCGCGCTGTTCGCCGGCCTGCTCTGCCTCGCCTGCAACCGCGGCGACCCCGACGCCCCGACCCCGGCCCCGGTCGTCGAGGCGTTCGAGGACCTCGACTTCACGACCCTCCCCAGCGACTTCCCCGACGCGATCCGGGCGATCCGCGAGTCCCAGGAGTGGTCCTCCAGGAAGTCCGCGCGCAAGAAGTCGTTCGACGCGAAGGCGGATCCGCGGAGGACCATCAAGCTCAAGATGGACCGCGATCTGCTGGAGGCGAGCTTCGAAGAGGGCTCGCAGTTCCTCGTGAACTGGCAGGTCGAGGACGGCAGCTTCCGCTACATGTACGACTGGATCACCGAGGAGTGGGTCGAGGACGACCACCAGGTCCGGCAGGCGGCCGCCGCCTGGGGGCTCGCCACCTGCTACCGCTACCGCCCGAGCGAGAGCATGAAGACCGCGCTCGACAAGGCCCTGAAGTTCTGGTTCGACCAGACGACGCCGGGCCCGGTCGAGGGCACCCTGGTCATGAAGTACCGCGACGCCCCGCGCATCGACTCGGGGAGCGTCGCGCTCGTGGCCCTCGCCATCATCGAGTACGTCCAGGCGGCCGCGCCCATGGACGTGAAGTACAAGGAGGCCCTCGAGGAGAAGCTCGACGGCTACCTGCGCCTGCTCGTGCACATGCAGAAGGACACGGGGCACATCGCGAAGTCCTGGGACCACCGCACGAGCACCGCCGCGAAGAACTCGAGCCCGTACTACGACGGCGAGTCGCTCCTCGCGATGACGAAGGCCGCCCGGCAGCTGGGCCGCGACTGGCTCGTGCCCGCCATCGAGAAGGGCGCCCGGGGGATGGCCGAGACGTACACCATCAAGGCGTGGGCGAAGGACCGCGACAGCAACCGCACGAAGGGGTTCTTCCAGTGGGGGAGCATGTCCTTCCGGGAGTACGTCGAGGCGGGCTGGAAGGACGCCGATCTGTACGGCGACATCGCCATGTCCCTCGGTTGGTGGATGACCCACACGCACGCCACCCTCAAGCGTCGGCGCAACCACGCGTACGCCGTCGAGGGGCTGATCGCGGGCTGGAAGGTGGCGCACTGGAGGGGCGACATCGCGGCCCAGACCGACCTGCTCTACGCCCTCGATCGCTCGCTGTACAAGCTCACCCGGTGGCAGATCGGCGGGCCCCTGCACGATGAGAACAAGTTCCTCGTCGGGCACAGCCCCATCGAGGACCCGATGGCGATCGGCGGGGTGATGAACGCGCGGAAGAAGAGCAAGTACCCGGTGCGCAAGGACGTCGCGCACCAGCTGCGCATCGACGTCACGCAGCACCAGATGCACGCGGTGACGCTGGGGCTCGAGGACGTCTACATCGACGTCGAGTAGCCCCTCGTCCGACCTCCCCTCGGAGGTCAGGCCCGCGGGAACAGGGCGTCGATGTAGGGGTTCGTGAACACGCCGTCGGGGTCCAGCTCCCGGACGGTCGCGGCCCAGGCCTCCGCCTTTGGATACATCCCGCGGATCTCGTCCGGGGCGCACCGGAGCTCCTTGCCCCAGTGGGGGCGCCCGCCCAGGTCCTTCATCGCCGCCTCGAAGCCGTCGAAGTACTCCTGAATGCCGGGCGCCTCGGCCATGTAGGCCCCGAGCTGGCACACATCCTGCCCCGTCGCGGGGGACATCCAGCCTCCGTCCGCCTTCACGAACCGCACCTCCACGATGAAGTTCACGCGGATGCCGCCGTCCAGGATGAGCGCGCGGGTGCGCCGGAGCGCCTCGGCCGTCTGCTCCACGGGCACGGCGTACTCCATCTCGCGGTGGCGGGGCGGCATGGCGAGGCTCAGGACCTCGTCGCTCCGGCCCACGGCCCGGCGGGGCGCGAGGTAGGTCGCCGCGACCACGCGGTTCACGTGGGGGACCAGGAACGAGAGGAAGCGACCGAGCAGCAGCAGCAGGGTGAACACGAGGCCGTTCACGACGACCCGGTCCACCCACCGCGCGACCTTCGAGACGTCGCCCGCCTCCTCCGTGCGGTCGCAGCGGAACACGATCACGGAGTCGGTGTGGGGCAACCACCACAGCTTCACGTACTCGGCCGAGCGCGCGATGGCGTCGAGCTCCCCCACGGCGACGTCGAAGGTCATCGACTCGGTGTCCTCGACCAGCTGGAAGGCGGGCCCGACCCGCATGGTGACCTCGGTGATGATGCCGAACGCGCCGAGCCCGACCCGCGCCGCGTCGAGGCGATCGTCGCCGTCGTCGAGCACCAGCACGTCGCCCGTCCCCGTGACGATCCGCAGGCCCACCACCCCGCTCGGGATGTTCCCGTGCGCCAGGCTCGATCCGTGGGTGCCCGTGGACAGCACGCCGGCGAGGCTCTGCTCGACCACCGACCCGACGATCGGGAGGGCCAGGCCGCGCGCCGCGAGCTCGTCGTTCAGGCGGTGAAGCCGCACCCCCGCCTGCACGGTGACGGTCCCCGCGTCCTCGTCGACCGCGACGATGCCCTGCATGCGATCGAGGCTCACGAGCACGCCGTCGCACATGGCGATGGCCGACCAGGAGTGCTTCGCGCCCACCACGCGCACCCGCCGGCCCTCGGCCCGCGCCTCGGTGACGAGCGCCACGACGGCCGCCTCGTCCTCCGGCAGCGCGACGCGCACGGGGTCGCAGTGCTCGGTTCGGCTCCAGTTGAAGACGCGGGGCACCGAGCGCTCCCGCTACTCGGCGAAGGACATCGACGCGCCGTGCTCGAGCACGACGATGCGGTCGAGGTCGATCTTCGCCTCCTCCACCGCCGTGATGAGCTCTCGGTGCCCCTCGTCGAGGGGCTCGTCGGTGAGGTCGAAGGTCCCGTGGTGGACGGCCAGGAAGCGCTTCGCCCCGAGCACCCGGAACGCCTTCACGGCCTGGCCCGGCGTCAGGTGGCCCTTCTCGAGGAACCACCGCGGGGCCCACCCTCCGATGGGCAGCGCGGCCACGTCGATCGCGGGGAACACCCGCGCGATCGCCTTGAAGCCCCCGAACCAGCCGGTGTCGCCGGAGAAGTAGACGGTGCGGCTGCCCTTGATGATGAACCCGCCCCACAGCGCGTCGTCCGCGTCGAAGGTGCCGCGACGGTCCCAGTGCTGGGCGGGCACGAAGCACATCTCCACGCCCCGCACGGGCGTCGCCTGCCACCACCCCAGCTCGATCACGTTCTCCCGGCAGGACTTCGGGAGCCGCGCCGCCATCCCGGTGGGGACGATCAGCGGCATCTCGTCGCCGAACTGCTCGCGCAGCTTCCTGATGCTCTTGCCGTCGAAGTGGTCCGGCCCGCCCTGACTGATGAGGATCGCGTCGATGCGGGGCAGGGAGCGCAGCGGCCACTGCTGGGGCGCCTTGCGCTTGTGGCCCCCGGCGTTGCCGAGCACGGGGTCGATGAGCACCGTCACGGTGTCCACGTCGACCATCAGGGTGCTGTGACCCATCCAGCTGATGCGCGCACCCTTCACGGCCTTGCGCCAGCGGCTGCGGGGGTGCTCCTCCACCTCGGGGTCGAAGCCCAGGATCTTCTTGTCGATGGCCCACTGGGACCGCGTCGCCTTGTACTTGAGGGTGTCGACGGCGGACGGGTCGACCTCGATGCCCCAGGGGTTGGCGAGGGTGCCGTCCTCGGCGCGCGGCGAGGCGAAGAAGGGGGCGATGGACCAGGGGATGCCGCCCGCGGGGGCGATCGATCGGATCGTCCCGTCCGGACCCATGGCCTCGGCCGGAGGGAGGGGGGGCTGAAACCCGGAACCGGACGAGGTGGACTCCGGAGGCCCGGAATTCGTCACTTCAACGATGCGAACGGGAGAATCCGCCATGCCGAATCCCAAGATACCCGGTTCCGTGGGCCTCCGTGAACCGTCGGATCCGTCAGGCGGCCGGGCCGCGGGGGATCTCTGCCTCGCGGGCGTCGAACGCGGCAGGGTCGGGGGACCTGCCCAGGAGCACCTCGCACGCCCGAGGCATGACCTCCTCGAAGAAGTGCGTCCAAGCGACCCAATCCGGGGCGGGTCCGTCGGCGTCCAGGCGCGCCCGGAGCTCCACCAACCGGGCCGCGGAGAGCCGACGCGGCAGGAGGACGTGCTTGGCGAGATCGTGGGGGAGGGAGGCGAGGCGACCGGCCAGGGCGGACCGGGCGGACGGGAAGCGACGGAGCGGACTCGCCAGGGCGCGATCGGCCCACCGAGACAGCCCGGCCCGGGGGACGTGGATGGGCACGACGCCGTCGGCGAGGGAGCGCACCCAGCGCTCGGGGGGCACGACGTCGCGCTCGAGGGGCAGGAGCTTCGGGACGAACGCGAGGGGCTCTCCGATCGCGGCGGCGCGGGCGATGAGCGTCGCGGGCGTGGGCACCGTGCGCAGGACGAAGTCGGGGTCGGCGCGGAAGCCGAGCGCCTCGTACGTCGCCCGGTGGGCCCCTCCCCGCAGCGGGCCCGGCAGCGGCTGGAACCGTGTGCGGCCGCCCGGATCCAGGTCGTCGGGCAGGGGCGGAAAGCGAAGCGCGCGGCCGCCGTCGTCCAGGGGCAGCACCTCCACCGGGCCCACGTGCTCGGCCCAGCGCTCGAGGAGCGGCGCGAGGAGCGTCGCCTCCTCCTCGAGGGCCGCGGGGTCGACCCTCGTCACGGCGCGTCCCCGAGGACCGCGCGCGTCCGGGCCCGGGCGGCTTCGAAGCGCCCGCGCACGTCCCCGAGGCTGAAGAAGTTCGCGCCGGAGCGCGGCGATCGCACGACCCGGACGCCCGGCGCGGCGTCCCCCGGATCGCCCTCCCCGGCGGTGCCGCCGTAGCGGCCGCCGGTGGACTCGAGGAGGTGCAGGAGGACGTCCGCCTCCCTCCGGTGCTCCCGCCACCCGCCGAGGCCGGTGCGGTCGACCATCCCGCCGTCGGCGAGGGCGCGTCCGGCCACGTCCACCGGGGCGAAGATCCGCGGGATCGCCATGGACGCGGCCACGGCCTCGGGGAGCGGCCCCGACGTCACCAGCTCGGCCTCACCGCGCTCGTTCATGACCCCCACCCCGAACGGCATCTCGAGGCCCTCGAACGTGGCCGGCACGCGGTCACGAAGCAGCGACACGACGGCGCGCAGCGACACGAAGCCCCGCCAAGGCGTGAGGGTGGGCCGCAGGAAGTGGGCGGGAGACTTGGCGAAGAGCAGCTCCAGCAGCGAGTCGCGCCCGAGCCCGGCCGCGAGCCCCACCCCCGCCAGCGCCCCCGAAGAGGTCCCGCAGACCCCATTCACGGGCACGCCCGCGTCTTCCACCGCGGCGAGGAAGCCGGCGTGCGACGCGAAGGCCAAGAAGCCGCTGGAGAGGACCAGGTCCACGCGGGGAGCGTATCCTTCAGCGGGGGATCTTCCGAGGCGTGGCGTGGGCGAAGAGGAAGCCGACTTCCAAGGCACCGACCGGTACGAAGTCCTCGGCACCCTCGGTGAAGGCGGCCAGGGCTGGGTGTACCGGGTCCGGGACCGGAAGCGCGGCATGGAGCTCGCGCTCAAGCGGGTCAAGAAGCTGGGCGGTCAGGGCCTCTACGAGCTCAAGCGCGAGTACCGCATCCGCCAGGGGATCCACCACCCCGGCCTCGTCCGCCTCGTGGATCTGCACGTCCCCCCGCCCGAAGACCCCGACGGCGACGCCTTCTTCACGATGGACATCGTGGAGGGGACGGACTTCCTCCGGTGGCTGTGGAAGGGCACGCGCCGCCCCGCGGAGTTTCGGCCCACGGCTGCGGTCGTCGGCGAGGACGGCCACACGCTCACGGATCCGGGCGCGAGCCTGACGTCCACCGAGAGCGACCCCCCCGGGGGCTTGCGCTCCCCCCGGGTCGACGTCGACGCGAGCGGCTTCGACTCGCGGCTGCGCAACGGGTTCGCCCAGCTGGTGGAGGCGCTCTCGGCGCTGCATCGGCAGGGCGTCCACCACCGGGACGTGAAGCCCGCGAACACGCGCGTGACGGCCGACGACCGCATCGTGCTCGTCGACTTCGGCCTGTCGAGCCGCATCCCGTCTTGGGAGCGACCGGACCGCCACGGCCTCCGCGCCGCGGGCACCGTCGACTACATGGCCCCCGAGCAGGCCCGGAACCAGACCCCCACGCCCGCGGTCGACCTGTACGCCGTGGGGGCCATGCTCTTCCAGGCGCTCACCGGCCGACTGCCGTTCCGGGGCGCGCCCAAGCACATCCTCGAGTTCAAGCAGCAGCACGACGCGCCGTACGCGCGCTCGGTCTCGCCCGAGGTGCCTCGGGATCTCGCCGACCTCGCCCGCGACCTCCTGCATCGCGATCCCCTGTACCGGCCCGCGGCGGAGGAGGTCCTCGACCGCCTGGCGGCCCGCACGCAGTCGGTCGGCGACTTCGGCATCGAGGACGAGACGGGCGAGGTGCACGTCACCCTGCCCCTGGTGCAGGCCGACGGCCGGGTCCCGTTCGTGGGCCGCGGAGGCGAGCTCGCGGCCATGAGGCACGCCTGGGAGCAGGCCGCCGGCACCGGGCGCCTCCAGGTCGTGCACGTGGTGGGCGAGTCCGGAATCGGCAAGACCGCGACGGTGGGCGAGTTCCTGGGGTGGGTCCGCCGGAAGCAGAAGGCGCTGGTCTTCCAGGGGCGCTGCCGGCTGCACGAGAGCGTCCCGTACAAGGCCCTGGACGCCGTGATCGACGGGGTCGCCGCGCGCCTCGCCCGCGTGAGGCCGGACGCGGTGGACGAGCTCCTCCCCGACCACCGGTGGGAGCTCACCCGCATCTTCCCGGTGCTCGGTCGCCTCGAGTCCTTCGAGGGGGTGTCGGCCCCCGAGCACGAGCCCGAGCCCGCGGTGGTGCGACGGCGAGGTATCAAGGCCCTGCGGGTGCTCCTGGAGCGGCTCTCCCGCATCCGGCCCTTCGTGGCGTGGATCGACGACCTCCAGTGGACGGACCGGGACAGCCTCGACGTGCTCCGGGAGCTCGTGCGCGGGCCCAACGCGCCCCAGGCCGTGCTCGTCCTCTCCTACCGCGCCGAGGACCTCGAAGGAGACTCCCTCCAGACCGTGCGATCCCTCGACGGCCTGCGGATCCGAGACGATCACGTGCACGAGATCCGGCTCGGCGCCCTCGCCGACGCCGAGCTGTTGGAGCTGGCGGGCGCGGTGCTGGACACCCAACAGCCGGACTTCACGAAGCGGGCGGGGCAGATCATCCGGGACTGCGGCGGCAGCCCCTTCTTCGCCGGACAGCTCGCCCTGCACGCCTCGTCCTGGGCGGAGGGCGCCTCCGAGATCTCCCTGGGCAACGTGGTGCTGCAGCGTGTCTCGGCGCTGCCGCCCACGTCGCGGCGGCTGCTCGACGTCGTCTCGGTGCTGGGCCGCACCACGGCGGAGCCGTTCGTCCTGGAGGCCGCGGGGGCGGGACGGGGGGACGAGCTGCTGCTCGCCGAGCTGGCCGACGCCCGGCTGATTCGGCGCACGTCCACCCCCACCGAGGAGGCCGTGGCGCCGTACCACGACAAGCTCACGGAGTCCGTCCTCGGCGTCATGGACCCGACCGATCGCCGGTCGATCCATCGCTCGATCGCCGAGTCGCTCGAGGGGCGGCCGACCCTGGATCTGGAGTCCCTGTACCGACACTGGCGGGGGGCGCAGGATCAGGCGAAGGCCGGCGGGTACGCCGTGCGCGCCGCGGACCGGGCGGCGGAGGCGCTGGCGTTCGACCGCGCGGCGGACCTCTACGAGCGAGCCCTGGAGCTGCTGGGCGGAGACGCCGACCGGGCCGCGCTCCTGCGGAAGCTGGCGGACGCCCTCGCCAACCGGGGCCGCGGCGAGGAGGCGGGGCGACGGTACGAGGAGGCGGCGGCGGCCTCCGAGGGCCACGCCGGGCGGCTGGAGATCCTCCGCGTGCGCCGCTGGGCGGCCGAGCAGTACCTCCAGGCGGGCGCCTACGAGCGGGGCATGCAGATCTTCCGGGGCGTGCTCCAGGACCTCGGCATCCGGATCCCGAAGCGCCCCATGCTCGTCTCCATCTTCGGCCGGCTGTGGCTGCTGCTGCGGGGACTGCGACACCGGGACCTGCCCGAGAGCGAGGTGCCCGCGGAGACGCTGCACCGGCTCGACGCCCTCTGGGGGGCCGGGACCCGCCTCGCGCCCATCAACCACGGGCTCGCCGACTCCCTCGGGGTCCTGTACATGCTCGAGGCGCTCCGGGCAGGAGACCGCCTGCGGGTGGCCCGGGCGATCCTCAACGAGTCGGTGTGGACGGCGGGCATCGGGGGGCCGGTGTTGGTCCGGCGCTACTGGAAGCTGATGGCGCGGGGGCGGGCCCTCGCCGCGCACTCCAACGAGCCCTACGACCGCGGGTTCGTCATGCACACGGAGGGCACGGCGGCCTGGCACCGCGGCGACTGGGCGCGGGCGGCGCGGCTCTGCACCGAGGCGGCCCAGATCCTCTCCAACGGCACCACGGGGACCGCCTGGGAGGTCGATTGGACGAACCTGTACGCCCTCAGCGCGCGGACGTACCTGGGCGACGTGGAGGGCGTCGCCCGGGACCTCGAGGCCACGCACGAGCGGGCGCTCGATCGGGGCGATCTGCTGGCCGCCAACAACTTCCGGTTGGGCGTCTCGTCCATCGCGCGGCTCCTCACCGGGCGCGTGGACGACGCGCTCGACCTCGCCGAGCGGGCCCGCCGGACCTGGCCCACGGGGACCTACCACTCGCAGCGGTATCAGTACGTCATGTTCATGACGCAGGCCGCCCTGTTCCGGGGCCGCCCGTGGGAGGCCCGGTCGCTCATGGAGGAGGCCTGGCCCCGCCTCAGGGCCGCGGCCTTCCTCAAGCTGGAGGTCCCCCGGGTGGAGCTCGCCCACCTCCGCGGGCGGGCGGCGTTGGGGGCCGCGTGCTCGCCCGCGCCGCCCTCCACGGAGGCCACGGGCACCGCCGGGCTCCTCCGCACGGCCGCCGCCGCCGCGCGCACCGTCTCTCGCTCGGCCACTGCGCCGGCCGCCCCGCTCGCCACCCTCCTCAAAGCGTCGATCGCCGCCCTCAAGGACAGCGCGGCGGCGAGCGTGGACCACCAACTGGCCGCGGCCGAGGTCGGCTTCGAGGGGGCGGGCATGGGCCTGTACCGAGAGGTGGTGGCCGCGATCCGCGTCGCCCGGCGCACGAACGGCGTCTTGCGTCCGCAGGGCCCGGCGACGGAGGCCGTCACGGACCTGCCCGCCGCCGTCGCGATGTTGGCGCCCGGGAGGTGGACGTGAGCCTGCGCGTGGCCCTCGCGGGCGGGGGGATCGCGGGCCTCGCGGCCGCCGCCGCGCTGCGGGCCGAGGGCCACGACGTCGTCGTGTACGAGCGCCGCGCCGACCCCGCGCAAGGGGGGGCGCTGCTGCTGTGGAGCAACGCCGTGTACGCCCTGCGCGAGCTCGGCCTCGCCGACGCCCTGCTGCGTCGCGCGACCCCCGCCCACCGCACCGAGTTCCGGGACTTCGACGGTCGACCGCTCTGGGAGCTTCCGCTCGAGGCCCTCTCGGAGCGCGCCGGAGAACCGACGGTCGTGATCTCGCGCGCGGACCTCATCGGCGTGCTGCGGGCGGCCGTCGGCGACGCCCTGCACACCGGCCGGCGCCTCACGGCCTGGCGGGACGAGGACGCGACGGTGGTGCCCCGGTTCGAGGACGGCGGCGAGGGTCCCGAGGCGGACGTGCTGCTGGGGGCGGACGGGCTCCGCTCGGCCGTCCGACGTGAGCTGTTCGGCGAAGAGCGGGTGCGCCCCCTGGGCCAGGTCGCCTGGGTGGCGACCGTGGACCACCCTCCCCTGCGCCTGCCGGTCGGCACGTCGGTCACCTGGGTGGGGCCCGGGGTCCGGTTCTGGCTGTCCAACCTCGGCCCGCGCCTCTACTGGTACACGACCGCCGTGGACCTCCCGTCGCGCCCCGCCCCGCCCGACGGCGATCACGAGGGCCTCATCGAGCTCCACCGGGGCTGCGTCTCGCCGGTGCCGGAGCTGATCGCGGCGACCCCGCCCGGCGACGTCTTCCGCACGGTGATCCGAGACCGACCGCCCCGACGGGGCTGGGCTCGGGGTCGCGTCTGCCTGGTGGGGGACGCGGCGCACCCCATGACGCCCGACCTCGGCCAGGGCGCCTGCCAGGCCCTCGAGGACGCGGTGGTGCTCGGCCGCACCCTCGGGCGGATCCCGGACGTCCGGGCCGCCCTGGACTGCTTCGAGGCCGAGCGCGTCGGCCGCACGACGTTCCTCACGCAGCTGGCGCACCAAGCCGCGATTCGGTCCATGCCGACGTCGCCGATGGGCACGAAGCTGCGGGATCTCGCGAGCCGCGAGCCGATGCCGTTCGTCGCTCTGCCCGAGATCGAGCGGGCGATCTCGGTCCGCGTCTGAACCTTCGGGGGCCGGAGCCTACGGGGGCGGCGAGGGCCCCAGGATGACCTGGATCAGCTGCGCGATCCGGGTCGCCGACGCGGCCGTCTGGCTGCTGTTGGTGAGCATCGCCAGGAGCTGGCCGATGGGGTCACCGCCCCCGCCGCCGGGCATCAGCGCCGCGCCCACCTGCGCCACCCCGAGGATCTCGAGGAAGTGCGGCAGGTTGAGCTTCAGCAGCTCGCAGTCGAGCTGCTTCAGGAAGAGGAAGTCGTCGATCTCGTCGTCTTCGAGGTCGTAGACGCGGACGAAGGCGCCGGAGCCGAGATCGTCGTGGCTGACGGTCATGCCCGCCGTGGCGTAGAGCGACAGGATCCCGTTCACGGCGTGGCGACCCGACTCGTTCGCCGACTCCATCGTGCCGAGCCGGGTGAACGTCTTCATGTGGTTGCCCGCGAACACGAGGCGGCCGAAGTAGACGTCGTACCCGGGGTGGGTGTCGTCGCTGGCCGCCGCCACCGCGCGCTCCCACAGCTCGGGGTCGTCGAGGCGACCGGGGCGGCCGTCCCAGTCGCCCGCCAGCGACGTGAGGTACGGCGTCCGGTTGTGCTTGAAGAGCCCGGTCTTGTCGTCGTAGACCATGTTCGTATCGAGGTGATACGCCACCGGGTCCGGCAGGTTCATGTGGCCCCAGACGAGCCCCTCCCGAAGGTCCTTCAGGACCTCCTTGACGGCGTCCTCCCTCGTCAACTTGAAGAAGTGATCGTTGTTCTTCTTCTTGCCCTCGTCGTTGGGGTCGCCGAGCACCACGGACATCAGCCCGACGTAGCCCTCCCGCGCGCCCGGCCGACGGGCGCGGTACTGGGTCTGGGAGATGGACGAGAGCCCCCAACGGGAGTCCGGGTAGTAGGTGTGCCCGGGCACGAGCGCGTAGTCGTGTCGGAAGTAGAACTGCACGCCGCAGAAGTGGCGCAGCGACGAGTGGACCGTGCCGTCCCACTTCAGGCTGCCGCCGTCCCGCGGGTCGTTGATCTTCCAGTCGATGAGGCGCTGGATGTCGCTCTTGATCTTCGGGACCGCGTTCGGGGTGCTGTGCCAGGGGTCCACGGCGTTCTTGAGCAGCGGCTGCCACTTGAGCGCCGCCGCCCCCGCCAGGTCGTCCACGAACCCCTTGGCCAGGTCCTTCGACTCCAGCAGGGGGAGGGCCAGCACCATGAAGGCGTTGCAGAGGTACGTGTCCGGAAGGTTCGGCACGGGGATCGCGAACTCCCCGCTCGCCGCGTTCCACGCGGGATCGCTGGTCGTGAGCTCGAACTCGATGGACGCGACGTTCGTGGCGGCCGTGGCCACCGGGTTCGGATCGGTGTACAGCCCGCTGTCGCGGATCGCATCGAGCGTGCCCTTGACGAACACCACGCCGAGGTCTTCGAGGTAGGTGCGCCAGTGGTCGAACCAGACCTCGGTGGTGGGGCCCTTGAGCGACCCGTCGCGGAAGCCCGGGGGCTTGACCTGGTCCAGCATGAGCTGGGTGGCGACCGAGCCGAAGCTGCGCGCGTCCGCGGACTGCGACTCCAGGCCCACGAGGGCCTTGGGCCAGTGCTTGAGCGAGTCCTGGTAGCCGGGGCTGCCGTTGCCCGCATCCAGGTAGTCGAACCAGCTGTTCTTGCTGTACTCGGCTCGCCGCGCCTTGCACGACGTGAGGTACTGCAGGACCTTCGTGGTGTAGCTCGCGACGTCCGATGAGAGCCACTCGAGGTCCTCGTACAGCGCCCGGATCGCCTCCAGGGCGTCCTCCCAGGACCGGGGGCCGGAGCGGATCATCAGCCGCGGCGGCGGGCCGCCCTTGCCCTTCTTGTCCGGCGCGGGCGCGAAGGCGTGGTTCTCGATGGACCGCAGCATGTCGAACACGGTGTGCTCGCCGCTGCGCTTGTCCGAGGTGGGCGACTCGTCCGTGCTCCCGCGCGCGATCACCCGGCTGCGGGAGCCCGACGGAGCCTCCTCGAGCAGCGGCGTGCGCTTCATGACGTCCAGGAGGTTGCGGTAGAAGCTCGGGAACAGGCGGTAGCCGTGCTCGCCCGGCAGCAGCAGATCGTCGAACTCGATCCCGCCGCAGCCGCGCCGCGTGCCCACGAAGTCCGAGTCCGGCCCGTCGCCCCGCCGCGCGAGCGGCGGTTCGAGGACTACGAAGTCGACCACGACCACCTTCTTGGCCTGTGCGGCCCGGGTGTTGTTCGCCGCCTGCACGGAGCCTTCGAGCTCCTTCTTGATGACCTTGCTCCGGGCCCGCGCCAGCGCGAAGGACTCGCCGTGGAAGGTCTCGTAGGCCTTGTCGTCGGCAGACGCGTTGCCGGGGAGCGTCTCCCCCGGCTCCGTCCGCGCCCAGACCAGGATGCGCAGCTTCTTCTCCTGGTTGGTCTCGTACTGGTACGTCTCCAGGAACTCCTCGAGGTCGTCCTTGAGGTCCGGCAGCGGCTTGGCCAGCGTGGGGGCGGTGAAGCCGAGCGACGACCGCTCGAACTCCAGGAGCGTGCCCTCGATGCGGGCGGTGCGGTCGTCCGGGACCCACAGGGTCTGCACGTCGACCATCCCCTTCGGGTCTTCCTTGCCGCGGGAGTAGCGCCGGAACGCGATCGGGTTCGCCCGGTTGTACTGGCTCCTCGCCATCCCCCCGACGGCCGGCTTGGACGGGTCGCGGTCGTCCCCGTCGCGCTCGACGACCATCACTCGGAACCCGCGCTGGGCGAGCTCGTGGGCAGCCGACAGGCCGGTGACTCCGGCTCCGAAGATCAGGGCTCTGCGCGGTACGGGCTTGGGCTTGGCCATCCTCTACTCCTCCACCTCGGACCGAAACCGGTCCCTCAGTCCTACGAACCCGGGCGCGCGCACGGCTGCCCCGAGATACACCATCAGCGCGTCGTGGAAGACGACCAGCTCGTCCGCCCGACCCCGCAGCCGCAGCCGATCGGCCAGCGCGGAAGCCAGCAGCGTCGACTCCGCGTCCAACAGGGAGAGGATGTCCCTCCCCGTCGTCGTCAATTCTACGCTGGGAGACTCGCCGGGATCGACGATGCGGACGTGATTTCCGTCACTCCGGATGTGGAACGCCGGGCCGTCGACCTGCACGCGCACGTCGCGCCGCCCCAGGGTGGCCGCCAGACGCCCGTACAGGTGCGGGATCTCGGCCTCCATGAGCCGCAGCGAGTCCGCCAGGAACGCCCCGAAGTCCATCACGCCCCCAGGAACTCGAAGATGGTGGGGCACTCGACCACGAAGTCTTCGCCGCGCACGCAGCCGCGCACTCGCAGGCGGCCGGCGACCTCGTTGATGATCGTGACGCCCAGGTCGTCGTCGTTGGGGATGATCACCTGGGCCGCCTCCTGGGACTCGAACGTCGCTACGAAGGACGTGTCCCCCGTGTCGGCCTCGATCACCAGGCGCTCGGGCACGTCGATCGCCCGGCCCGGGGCGATGAGGGCCATGGCCCGAGGCGTCTTGGCGACGCGGTCCTGCCGGAGCTGCCCGTGGCGGGTCACCGTGATCTCCGAGCCCCGCAGCACCCGCTGCTCGCGGGCGCCCTTCCAGAGGAACACGCCCTGCATCATCACGCGGGTGTGGGCGCGGTCCGAGAGGCGCACGAAGACGAAGGACCACGGGTTCCCGACGTCCTTCGGCAGCCCGAACCCCCACTCCCAGGCGAAGTCCCGGCCCCAGCGGAACCGCCCCCAGTTGTGGTCGTGGTAGGCGGGCACGTCCGCGAAGCGATGCTCGCGTCCGTCGATCCGCAGGGTCCCGGAGGCCAGCAGACGGGGAATCACGAGCCAGTTGATCGGGGGGCCGTCGCGCACGGCCACGTTGTGCACGATCGAGGGCATCGTCACGGGACGCAGGACCGCGTCCACCTCCACCGGCTGATCCCGGAGGGCCGCGCGCAGGTGGTACACGCCTCCGCCCCAGCGCATGCGGTTGGGCCCGATGCGGACCTCGGGGCTGCCCGCGGCCGCCCGCACCGTGTGGGCCGGGTAGCGGTCCACGTCCCCCACCCAGCGTCGCTCCCGGGCGAGCATCGTGAGCCGCGCCGCCTCGTACCGCCGCGCCCCCGGTCCCCGCTCCGGCGGCGTCCCGTGGAGCTCGTCCACGAGGCTGTAGTTGACGAGCAGGTCGAAGCCGTCGCCGTAGATGCAGTAGTGGAACCACTCCTTGTGGCCGCCCCCGTCCGAACCTCGGGGGACGCGACGGACGCGATCCCCGCGGGTGAGGGCCCGACGCACGGCGTCCACGGGCGCGTCCGGGAGGTCGCGCAGGGCGTGCATCGCGGTCATGGGGTCAGCGCAGGAGGGTTCGGAGGGGCGCGCGCCCGCCCGGAGAGGCGGACGCGGGGAGGTCCCTGCCGTCCCCGGCCTCGGCCAGCGCTGCGTCGACCTTGGCCTGGAGGAGGACCGCCCCCACGAGCGCGAGCACGAACGGGTCGTCGGGCCGGATCACCGGGTCCCCCTCCCTCGGCGGCGCGCCCGGGACGTACCGGTCGAGCAGCCCCTGGAGGTCGGACGAGAACGACGCCAGCCCCACGACGGCCTGGAAGAAGAGGTTGCCGTCGTCCCAGTCGCGGATCCGCTGGTCAAGCGCCGGGGCCGACACCGGTGTCCTCGAGCAGGCGCGAGAGCATGGGCTCCAGGGGCTCCGCCGCCACCGCCTGAAGGAACGAGTCCATCAGGACGCTGGGCAGCATCTCGGAGGCGTCGTCGGTGAGCGCGGACATGGTCGTCACGTCCCACACGACCCGGCCGCGTCGCACGAGCTCCGAGTCCGCGAGGCGAGCCGCGAGCTCGGCACCCTCGGCGGTCTGCACGTGGGCCCGACCCTGGGCGACGAGCGCCCGGAAGGCCGACTGGGCCGCCGCCGGGTGGTGCAGGAGCACACGCTGGAGCGCCCGCAGGCCGCGATGGATCGGCTCTTCCGGGGACCTGAACTCGAGGACGGGACGCTTGCCGGCGTCGGTCACGCGGCGGACTCCTCGTCCTCTCCGACGTCGGCGTCGTCGTCGTCCTCGGCGGGCGGCGCGATCTCGATCCGCAGGGTGAGCGCGAGGTCCACGAGGTCCGCGAGTCGCACGGCGGTGCTCGCCGACCACCGGCCGGGCCCCAGCGGCTCCTCGCGCGTGGCGTCGATGTACGCGTGGACGACGATCGACTCGTCCATCTCGTACGGGTCCAGCGTCTCTCGCGGCGGCCGGAAGTCCAGGCGGGCAGAGGCGCGATCGACCTCTTCGCCGTCGTCGTCGCGGAGCACGAACTCGGCCTCGTCGGGCCACGCGATCGAGACCTTCATGGGTGAGGCGTTCCGCAGGGCGAAGACACCGCGCCACCCTCGCTCGCGCCGACGCTGCGTGAGGGTCACCACCTCCCAGCCGCCCACCGCCACGCGCCCCGATCCGGGCGCCCGCATCCAGGAGTCGCCGTACGCGGTGGTGACCTTCAGGAGCCGCTGCCAGGTGCGCACGTGGGCGGCCCCGAGCTCGAACAGCACGTCCCCCAACCCGGTGGACTGCCGCTCGGAGTCGGACGCGCGGCCCTGGAAGCCGAAGTGCCCCCAGCCCCGCGCATCCTGGGCGTCCTTGAGGCGCTGCACGCCGCGCAGGGCCTCGATCGTGTGGTCCATCGTCAGGCGACGCAGGTCCTTGAGGATCCCGAACTCGCGCATGTTCCGCGGGTAGGGCTCATCGAAGTCGTCGCGGGGCTCGTTGGGCACGGTCGCGCCCGGGTAGTGCCCCCGGCGGTCGCCCCGGCCGCGGGGGCCGAGCGTCTCCAGGTAGTCGTCTACGGCCCTCCGCTGGGCCTCGTAGTCCTCGTACTTCTCGCCGAGCTTGGCGAGGTGGTTGCTGACCAGCGCGCGGTAGTTCGCCCGGGGATCGCTCTCCTCTTCGGGCTCGGCTCCCGAACCGTACTCGTCGCTCATGACCGCTCCCTCACTTGTCTCGCGCCACCACGTAGGTCATCAACTCTCCCAGGAAGTCCCGGTGGACCCCCGGCCGAAGCGTCTCCGAGAGGCCCGCGAGCCTCTTCTTTGCCGCCAGGGCGCGCGTCGTAGCGAACTCCGCGCCGTGCCTCATGCTCCCACACTCGCCCAGCCGCGCCAACAGCCAGAGCACGTCCTCTTCGAGCTTCTCCTCGCGGGGCGTGTCCAGCATCCGGCGCGCCCGGGCGACGTCCTCGGGCGGGGCCGCCCGCATGAAGTGGATGAGCATGAGCGTGTGCTTGCCCTCCCACAGGTCCCCGCCGATCTCCTTGCCGTACTCGCGCTCGTCGGCCTCGAGGTTGAGGAGGTCGTCCTTGATCTGGAACGCGGAGCCCATGAGCGAGCCGAGGAGGCGCAGGCGCACGATCTCGTCGGGGCCCGCGCCGGCCGCGATCCCGCCCACGACCATGGGGGTCAGGAACGTGTACCAGCTCGTCTTCTTGTGGACCATCCGCAGGTAGTCGCGCTCGTCGAGGTCCCACGTGCGGGTGCGGACCCAAGCCAGCTCCATGGCCTGCCCCTCGGTGGACTCCACCGCCATGCGCCGCACCGCCTCGAGGATCCGCAGCGCGCGTCCGAGATCCAGCAGCTCCATGTTGTCGAGCAGGGGGCCGAGCGCGAGGGCGAGCATCGCGTCGCCGACGTTCACCGCGATGGGGACGCCGTGCTGCTGGTGGAGCGTCGGCTTGTCCCGGCGCAGCAGCGACCCGTCCTCCACGTCGTCATGGATGAGGAAGGCGTTGTGATACAGCTCCAAGACCGCCGCCGTGGGCAGGATGGCCTGGAGGTTGCCGCCCATGGCCCGGCACACCGCCACGGCGATCGCCGGGCGCAGCATCTTGGCCTTGCGCAGGGGGTAGTCGAGGACCAGGCGGTACAGGTCCTCGTTGCGGCGGGAGTCCGAGGGCACGATGCGCTCGATCTCGTCGAGAACGAGGCCCCGGACCTCGTCCAGATAGGCGTTCAGATCCAAGGGCCGGGAGTCTACCGAACGCGCGGTCGGGTGGACGAGGCGGCCCTCGAGGTCTGCGCGAGCCGAGCTACTGGACCCAGGTGCCGCAGCCGGGGTACCCGTCCTCGCCCTCGACCGTGTAGGACTCCGCGGCGCCCTCGCAGCCCACGTCGTCCAGATCCTCCTGGATGATGTCGTGGCAGAGGCGCTCCACGATCGGGAAGTCGTGGGTCTCGCCGCGGACGTTGACCGCGTGCAGGTCCAGGCACCACGGCTCGCCGTCGGAGTCGCAAGCCTCGCACGTCGCCAGGTCGCAGATCGTCTCGCCCAGGTCGCGGATGTCGCGCGCGTCGATGGTGCCCGCGAAGGCCCCCGCGGCGTAGCGCGTGCCGTCCGGGTGGAACGTGGCGGCGAGGGACATCTCGAAGACGTTCACCGTGTTCCCCGCGACGATCAGGCGGAGGTCGCTGCCCTCCATGGAGATGTCGGGGTTCGCCCAGGCCGCGGTGGTGTCGTCGCCGCCGCCGAGGGCGCCGTCGGGGCCGTAGGTGAAGGGCAGCGTCGACGAGCACAGGTCCTGCTCCACGGGCTCGACCTTCTGGACTCCGACCGCGCCCATGATGTGGACGTCGCCCGCGCCGAGGTCGGACGTGTCGAGCATCGTGAACATCAGGGGGGTGTCGGCGAGCACGCCGCCCAGGACGCTGCCGATGCCCTCGGGCTCGATGAAGTCGGCGTCCGCGAGGTTGAGCTCGAAGGTCGTGCCGATCAGGCCGTCGATGGCCGCCTGCTCGAGGGGGGTGCCGTAGGGGCCGGTGGTGAACTCCCAGGGGGCGGAGTCGCTGCCGTCGGACCAGCTCCAGCTGATGGTCGCGGTGTAGGTCGTGTCGGGCGCGAGGGCGGCGGAGGCCGTGTAGGCCACGCGACGGCCGCTCTCGGCGAGCTCCACGGCGCCCGCGACGGCGGGCTCGATCGTGATGTCGGCCGTGGTGGGGGCGACGTCGAACCGGACCCAGATCAGGTCGGTGGGCGCCACGTCGGTCTCGCCCGACTCGGGGGCCACGACCAGGATCGAGGGGGGCGGCGCGGCGTTGACGGTGTCGTCGTCGTCGGGGATGCCGCCGCAGTCGGCGGCGACGAGCATCGGCAGCGCGAGCAGCGCGAGCACGGGAAGGATCAGGCGAACGGACATGGGCAACCTCCGGGAAATTCGGGTTCTGTGCATGCAGGGATCGGGCCCCGGGACGGGGTCGTTCGGGGCCTATTCAGGGCCTTACGAGTTCGACGAGAGACCAACGACGGGTGAAGGCGTCGGGCCAATCCGACCCGTCGTTCTCGAGGAGCGCGGCGAACGCGGTGCCCATGCCGACCCGCAGGCCGGTGAGGCGACCGGCGGCGTCCGACCACCCCGGGTTGTGGCCAAGGCAGAGCACCGTCGCCGCGGCGGGCGCCCAGCCCCGCGCGTCGCCGACGACGTCTTCGAGGGTGGGGAGGTAGAGGTCGCGCGTCCAGGAGACCGAGGCCGGCGTCGGCACCTCGGCCTTCATCGCGTCCCAGGTCTCGCGCGTGCGTCGGGCGTCGCTCCCCCGCACGACGTCGGGGGCCCATCCCCGCTCCACGATCGCGCGCCCCACGCGCAACGCCTCGCCTCGACCGAGGGGCGTGAGGGGGCGCTCGTGGTCGTCGAGCCCATGGCCGGGGTCGGCGTCTCCGTGGCGCATGAGCACGAGGCGGCGCGGCATGCGGCGCAGAGTACCGACTCAGAGCGCGGCGGCGTCGAGGAGCGCGCTCACTTCGCCCGGCAGCGCCAGCGGATCGAACGGCTTGCTGAGCACCCCGCGGACGCCCATCGCGTGATAGCGGGCCACCTCGCTGGGCTGGATCCGCGCCGTCATGAAGATCACCGGCAGCGCCCGGGTGCGCGGATTCTCCCGCAGGCGCGTGAGGGTGGTCGGGCCGTCCAACCCGGGCATCATGACGTCGAGCAGGATCCCGGTCGGCTGCAGGTCGGCGGCCCGCGCGACGGCCTCGGCGCCGGAGCCCACGGCGACCACCCGCCACCCCCCGATCCGCTCCAAGGACAGCGTCGCCACGCGGCGAATGTCGGGGTCGTCGTCGACGAGCAGGAGGGTTCCGGGGCCGGCCACGACCGCACCCTGGCACTTCGCGTCCCGCGCGTCGCTTCGTATACTCGACGCATGCGGACTCGGGCGCTGTGGTGCATGTGGGCGGGGGCGATGGTGGGGACGGCGATCGGCTGCCCGACGGATGAGACCCCTCCCCCCGAGGAGGTCCCCTGCGAAGACCCCGCCACGGTCACGACCAGCCCCTCCGCGGACCGCGCGCTCACCGGAGAGACCCGGTTCGAAGACGTGACCGAGGCCTCCGGGATCGCGTGGACGCCGACCGTCACCGACTGGCAGGAGCTGGTCGACGAGGCCCCCGAGTTCGGCGAGGACTACAACCAGTGGGGCGGGTTCGCGGTCGCGGACTTCGACGGCGACGGGCACCTGGATGTCCTCTTCACGAACAAGGATGAGGTGGCCCGGCTGTTCCTGGGCGCGGGCGGCATGCAGTTCGTCGAGGTGGACGCCGCCGAGGCGGGCCTGGAGGCCCCCGAGGGCCGGCTGTCCGGGGCCACGGCCGTGGATTACGACGGCGACGGCGACCTCGACGCCCTCCTCGTGGGCCGCTCGACCACCTTCCTCGAGAACCGCACCGGCCAGGGCAGCCCGCTGTTCCAGCGCTCCTTCCTCATCGGCCCTCCCGTCGACACCCCCGCGTCGATCGAGCAGTCCTCCAGCTGGGCGGACATCGACCGCGACGGCGATCTGGACGCCTACATCGCCAACTGGGGCTGGGACCCCTTCCATCCGGACCCGACCCGCGATCGCCTGCTGCTGCAGGAGGGGGGCGGCTTCGTCGATCACGGCGAAGAGTTCCTCCCCGAGGGGCTCGACGGCTCCGGCTACATCGGCGCGTGGACGGACATCGACCGGGACGACGACCTCGACCTGTTCGTGGTGCAGGAGGCCGATCCGAGCGGCGAGGGGGCGAACTTCGTGCTCACCCACGACGGCGCGTTCGGCGACGACCTGTCCTTCACCGCCGCGACCCTCGGGGTGGAGGTGCCGGGCCGCGCCATGGGGCTCGGGCTGGGGGACATGGACCGCGACGGCGACCTGGACGCGCACGTCAGCGACATCGGCCCCACGAAGCTCTTCGAGCAGCGCGACGGACAGTTCATCGAGGTGGGCACCGCCGCCCTGGGCCCGCTGCTGCCCGTGGATCCCGAGGGCTCGTGGTCGACGTTCTTCCTGGACGTCGACAACGACACCCACCTCGAGCTCTACACCGCGGTGGGGGTCCTGGGGAACGACGCCCTCGACGACGAGGAGCTCCGTCCGCAACCCGACCGCCTGTGGAGCCGTGACCAGGGCACGGGGGTCTGGTCCGACGCGGGCGCGGCCCTCGGGGTCGCCGATCCGAACGCGACGCGGGCCGCCCTGGCGGTGGACCTGAACGACGACGGGTGCGTCGACATCCTCTCCTTCCGGCTGCTCACGGGACCCCGCCTGCTCCAGGGCGTGTGCCCCGTGGACAACGCTTGGGTGACGGTCGACCTGACCCAGGGCGACGGCAACGTGTACGCCATCGGCGCGCGGGTGGAGGCCCACGACGGCGCGGACTACCTGGGCCAGCGCGAGGTGTACGCGGGCTCGATCGGCGTCTACACCGGCGGCCCCCCGCAGGTCCGCTTCGGGCTCGGCGCCCGGGACCAGGTCGACCTGCGCGTGCGGTGGCCCGACGGCACCCGCACCTGCAACCGCGTCCCCACGCGGCGGCGGATCAACCTGTCGAGGTAGGGCCCTCGGGGGGCGATGAGCGGCGCCGCCGGGAGAGCACCATCGCGGGCACCATCAGGAGCGCCGCCAGGAGGCCGGGCGCGGCCTCGGCGCTCACGGCGCAGCCGTCGCCGCAGTCCGAGCAGTCCATCGGATCGGGGTCCGGGGTGGGCGTGCCGTCGTCCGGGGTGGGCGTCTCCTCCTCGGGCGTCTCGCCCTCGCAGTCTTCGTCCACCACCACCTCCACCTGGTCGAAGGCCAGCAGCGTGTCGTTCGGGGTGTAGCCGTAGGCCTGGATCGTGTGGTTGCCCTCGCCGTCGATGGTGACCGAGCCGGCCCACGAGCCGCCGGTGGCCACGATGTCCGTCGAGCCGGGCGCGCCTGCACCGTACACGTCCACCGACGCGACCCCGCAGCTGCGGCCGCGCACCACGAACTCTCCGGTGGGGACGCAGCTGTCGTTCTCCGGGTACTCGATCACGAGGCAGACGCCCACGGCGCCCACGACGTGCACGAGGCCGTCCTCGCTCGACGCGAGGATCTCGTCCCCGGGCTCCCCGTCCATGTCGGCGGCCGCGAGCGAGCCGACGGCGGCGCTCACCTGGAAGTACCAGGCGAGGGACGGCGCGTCCGCGTCGCCGGCCACGAGGTTCACGGCGTAGATGCGGCCGTCCTCGGTGCCCACCACGGCCTCCTCGAAGCCGTCCCCGTCCACGTCCATCGTGATGACGGCCGTGGGGACGGGCGGGGCCGTGGGGGGATCGCCGGTGCCGAACAGGCGCCCCTCGGCCAGGTGCACGGGGAAGCCGTCGACGACCGCGCCGTCCGCGCCCGAGAACACGAACAGCTCCGCGTCCCCGGTGATGAACAGGACGTCGAGTCCGGGGGCGTCGTCGACGTCCGCCAGCGCGGTGAGCTGCGTCACCGTCGGGAGCAGGCCCACGTCCTCCTGGAACCAGAGCACCGCGGGGTCCGCGAGGTCGGTGATGGCCTCGATGCGGCTCGTCACGGACGAGGGCATGACCACGTTGTCGATCGCGCCGTCGCCGTCCAGATCGCCGTTGGCCGAGACGCTGTGGAAGTAGCTCGTCGTGGTCGTCGCCACGGGGGTCTCGGTGCCGGGCGTGAGCCACTCCAGGAACGACGAGCCGTGCACGAGGATGTCGAGGGTGCCGTCCCCGCCGGGGTTCCCGTCGGAGTCGATCATGTCGGCCACGAGGATCGGGCCCACCGACGACGGCCGAGAGACCGGCGCGAAGACGTGCAGCACGGTCCCGTCGGCCCCGCTGAGGACGATCTGGCGGTAGTCGGGCGCGCCGCTCGCGGTGAACACGACGTCGTCCACGCCGTCGCCGTCGAAGTCGCCGAGGTTCCAGTTGATGCGCGACGTGACCACGAAGCCCTCGAGGTCGAGGCTCGGGTCGTCGCTGCGCACCGACCAGTTGGTGTCGAAGTCCTCCTCCGCCTCGTTCCACGACAGGGACGCGACCTCGAAGCCCTCCCCGCCCGAGTCCGGGGGGTTCGAGAACCCGACGACCTCGGCCGCGCCGTCGCCGTCGAGATCCACCGCCAGCGCGGGCTGGGCCACCCCGAGCTTGATCGGCGTGCCGCCCTCGGGCCGGTGGGCGAAGTCCTCGTAGATGAGGGTCGCCGCCTCCCCCGCCACGAGCGCCGCCGCGAGCATCGTCTCCGCGCCCTGCACGGGGATCTTCATGCGCACCCCCACGGGCTGGAGATCCGCGCCGAGCAGGTGGATCTCGGTGTCGTCGCGGAGGAGGACGCCGGGCCCGTCGCCGTACGCGGCGGCGACCTCCTCCTCCGCGGTCAGGGCGCGCACCGCGACGTTGGAGAGGGCGCCCGCCCCGTCGTGCTCGGCGGCGACCACGCTCACGTTCGCCCCCGCCTCGAGGTACGCGACGATCTCGAGGGCGCCGTCGCCGTCCAGGTCCGTGAGGGGTAGGGTCGCGGGCGGCGTCGCGAGGTTCGTCAGGGAGTCGCGATCGAGCACCAGGGAGACCGACGGCGCGCTCCACTGCTCGGTCAACGTGCAGGTCGGGTCGCATTCGAGGGTCGACCCGCTCAGCCCCTCGATGAACGTCCAGGCGGTGGTGGGCGAGGTGATGAGCTCGAGCGTCCCGTCGCCGTCGGTGTCGACGGTGCCGTACGCGAACGCGTTGGTGAGGGTGGCGAGCACGTCGCCCGTCTCCAGATCGAGCACCGCCACCGCGGCGCCCCCGGGCAGGTCGATGCCGTCGTCGATCGGGTTGCCCTCGCCGTCCACGTCGTGATCCGAGTTGTCCACGAAGCTGACGATCAGCTCGAGATCGCCGTCGCCGTCGAGATCCACGGGGCCCTCGAGGGGGGTGGAGAGCCGCGCCGCGGGGTCGGCGCCGCCCGCGGGGTAGCCCCGGTACCAGCGCCTCAGATCCGTGGCCGCGAGCCCGCCCCCGGCGAGACCCGCGGCGAAGTCCAGGGAGTAGACGGCGTTGGTGTAGCGGGGATGGCTCGCCACCTCCACCACCTCGTCCACGCCGTCGCCGTCGCTGTCGACCACGAAGCCCGGACCGAACGAGAAGGTGCCGTGGACGCCGTAGAAGATCCCCTGGTCGCAGAGGCACAAGGTGCCGTCCACGTCGTCGCACTCGGCGTCCACGGTGGCCGGCGCGCAGACGTCGTACAGCTGGTACTGGGCGCCCTGGTTGATGACCACGGCGGCGCCGTCCGAGGCGAGCAGGCGGCCGGCGCGGGCGGGCGTGAGGTTGGAGTACCCGGTGAGGGTGGTGGCGACGATCGCCGACTCCGGGGGCGCGCCCTGGAAGTCGACGGTCCAGACCTTGTCCTGCGCGAAGGCCCCGGCGGGCACGACCAGCTCTTGATCCCCGTCGCCGTTCAGATCGAAGTGCGCGACCTCCGAGGCCGTGATCCCCGAGCGTCCGGGCAGCTCGCTGAGCGCCGACGAGAGGCCTCCGCCCGCGGGGTCGACGAGGAACGCGCCGCCGCCGATGCCGCCCGCGGTCACCAGGTAGCGCTCGCCGCTGCCGTCCACGTCGACCCGGCCCAGGAACCCGTCCGCGCCCACCGGGATCGAGCGCCAGAGCAGGTCGCCGGAGGAGAGGTCCATGGCCGCGAGGGACCCCTGGACGAGGAGGACGACCTCGGGGATGCCGTCGCCGGTGACGTCCTCGAGGGCGACGTCCGGCAGGTCCCGCTCCTGGCGGGAGACCGTGCGGATGAACCCCGGCTCGGAGCCCTGCGCGTCGCTGATCGTGCTGGAGCCGACCGCGCGGTTGGTGGCGTCGGGGGTCGAGAATTGGGCCCCCCAGTCGCCGGCGGTGGCGGGGGGAGCGGCGAACAGCAGGAGCCCGAGGGCGGCGATGGGGGTGGCCGAGCGGCCGGAGCGGTCGATTTGCATCAGTCCTCAATCAAGGGTCGGCGGCCCGTCGGGGCCGGCGGTTCCCCGCATTCTACGGATCGGACGGAGCCATGAACCGAGGTCGCGATCTCGGCCGAGTGAGGGCGTCCCCCGGGGCGTCCCGAAGTCCCTCCGGTGCTACCCTGAGCCGGTAGGAGGCCCGGGCTGGAATCCAGAACTGCGAATCTTCAGATCGGGGTACAGGCCCTTCGGGTCTTCCTTTCGAGGGGGTACGCCAACGAAGAGTGGGCCGAGGCGGTCGAGCGCCTCGACCTCGACCTCGAAGAGCGGACCGTGCTCGCCAAGCTGCTGGAGGACGTGGACCTCCCCAGCTACGTGTCGCCGGCCTCCCTGCGACGCCTCCGGTTGGACCACGAGCAGGCGTACATCCTCGGCAACGCCGCCGTCGTGTACGGCACCTTCCTCCTGTGCGGAGGCGGTCGGGGGCCCGACGACGGGGCGGATGACCGCGTCCCCGCGATCGGCGAGACCGTGCCCTTGATCGGGCGGTTCCTGGTCCCCGGTCAGGAGCCGTCGCCCCACCGACTCATCGAGCGCATGGAGTTCCTCGGCAAGCTGTCGCGCGGGGAGGCGTCGCTGCCCCCGCTCGAGATTCCCGACATCGACGAGCTCCCCGACGGCCCGGGCGAGGACCCCGCCGACGCGTCGGCCGCCGCCCCCTGGGACGCCCCGAAGGCCCCGAAGAGGTCGGCCCCTCGGAAGCCCCGGGACCCCTCGAAGCCCGGGCCCCGCATGGCCACCCGGAACATCCCGATGGTGGCCACGCCGATCCAGGTGGAGAGCCTGCAGAGCTGCATGTTCGCCCTGCGGGCCTGGGCACGGGACGAGGGCCTCGACCACCCGCAGCTGACGACCGCGATCCGAGCGGTCGGCGCCGACCGCAACGAGAAGGAGATCTTCAAGCTCGGGTTCGGCGAGCTGCTGATGCTGCTCCCCACGCTCACCCCCACCAGCGTGGTGGACGCCGAGCTCGAGCAGGCGGGGCTCCGGGCGCTGGCGCTGGGCGTC